>JACCDY010165262.1_pt1 | contig 16601 bp, 12 predicted proteins | sample 7446391 | NCBI WGS metagenome assembly JACCDY01 (sample SAMN15323451, study PRJNA562643) | freshwater metagenome | isolation source: river surface water | place: USA:Blue River Watershed | collected 2017-08-18
CCGTTGCAAACCGACGGGGGCATCGAAAGACAAAGTGCCAGTGGAGGGCGGCGACAGCGGCGCGTTCGCAAAGGCCTGGGGATGGGGTGGCGGCAGTCGCGCATCGCGGCAATGGTGGAACCAAACCTTGCATTGGATCATTGCGCTCCTGTGCTTCGTTGCCATCTTGTGGTTGATGTTGTGGGGATTTCGATTTGTGTTGCGCAAAAGCAACACCAGTAGCACATCCGGAGTTGTGAACAGCAGTATCCGCCGCGCCATCGGAGGAAGTGGTCGCATCATGCGTGCCGCCGCTGCCATTGCGTGACGATAATCGTCGCACGACAGTTCCACTGCTTTTTTTCTCAAGGATGTAATATCACCGCAAACCGTTCACATCAACGGAACATCGAGACATCGGAACATCGAAACATCGAAACATCGAAACATCGAAAAAAGACACGATTGTGCGACCGCGCCCCCCCCTCCATAGATGGTCAACACGAACCCTTCATCGCCCCTCTCTACCGCGGAGGCGTCCAATGCGCCGCCCGCGCGACGCAACAAATACGTGCGACGAACCCGGCGTCGACAGCAACTCAACCGGCGCACGAAAGACCGCACGGTGGAACTGTTGAACATCCAAAGTCCCCCCGACTTTTATTTCACCAAAGACGAAGTGTTGTTTCGTGACTACCGCAAAAGTCGGCGGCGCTTGCACAAACAGTGTGGCCCCAACAAGATCCGTGTCATGTTGCCGCGCTGCATCAAACCTTGTCGCGCGGGCCATTCGTACAGTCGCTACCTGCATCGTTGTGTTAGCAACAAGCGCAACTGCAAGAAGGGATTCAAGAAGGTGATGCGGAACGGCGCCGCTGTGTGTGTCAAGCGCGGACAGGGTGAGGATGGCGACGAAGAGTACGCGGATGACTTGGAGTACAATCCGAGCTATACAGCCACCAACCCCAACACTCCCGACGGTGGTTTGTTGCCCAGTGGTCCGGACGCCCTGGACGAGTTCGTCCAAAACTTTGGTCCCCCCACCTTCGACTATCGCGGCAACGATGGGGAGGAGGAGGAGGAGGAGGGCGATGACGACAACAGCGATTGGATGCGCGAGAGAGAGTTGGAGGATGATTCGGGGGAGATTAACCCCAACGTGTTTCAGTCCGAGGATGATGGATCCAATCCGTCGCAAAACAGCTTCGTGCGCGCATTCACGGACATGAACATGACGGCGCCGCGCAACCGCGACAGCCCCATTCCTTCGGTCTTCACCCAAACCCCCGATGCAGGACAAGCCAGTGGATTTTCAACGGGAACCAACGTCGGCGCACACCTTGGCGCAACCATGCGCAACGGCAGCAACAGATCTTCTGCTGCCTCAACTCCTCTGGGCGCAAACGATGGAGACAGGATACTGGACGCCCTGCGCACCCCGGCCACGGTCGGCAGCAAGGTGGGCAGCCGATTTGGAAACAATCTTGGACGCAACATCGATTCACCCCTTCCGCCTCCTCCTTCCCCACCTCCCTTTGCATTTGATGAGGACGATGCCAAGGCACTGCATCGCCTCCTGCAATCTCAATCCGCGTCGGCGGTACGCAACACTCCCTTTGCAGGACAAACCAATGGCGTGGCGCTGGGTAGCAACATCGGTGCACGTATTGGCGCCCATGCAGCCTCTGCCGCCAGCGTCAACCCCCAAACACTCTTTCCTCCCCAACCGGCGAATGCGCGGGCAAAGGCGAATGCGAAGGAAAAGTGGAAGGCAATGTTCAACAACGCCTCGTCTTCATCTTCTTCCAAATCTTCATCTTCTTCCAAATCCCCCGCCGCATCAAAAGCGAAGAAGGGAACGAAGGCACCGAAGAACAAAACACCATCCAAAGCTGCGTTGCGACAATTGCTGCAGTCATCTTCCTCATCGGAGTCGATTGGAAAATTGTCGCAACTGTCTCCGTCGAATGGTACACCAAAACAACGACCGCAGCCACAGCCACCGCGAATGGGGCGCAAACAACTTCCCGTTGCGGTTCAACGACGCTTGAACAACATTGGTGCCAAGGAGGCTCCGCAGGGCGTTCCACGAGAGCCTCGCAATGTTTCGCGAAAATCCTCATCTTCATCCTCTTCATCCTCATCATCCTCTTCTTCCTCTTCTTCCTCTTCTTCCTCATCATCCTCATCAGAACCAGCAGCACCTGCGGCGCCGCGTAGAACCACGAAGCGCAAAGGCAACACAACGAAAGCAGCGGCGGCTGCAGCAGCTGCCGCAACCGCGTTGTCCTCGGCAAAGTCACCGTTGCAATTGACACAACGTGGTCGCAAAATCCGAGTGTCAACCAAAGCAAAGTCGGCGCAAGAAAGTGGTGTTCGCGGTACCAACATTGCGTCGATTCAAAAAACGCGCCGCAAAGCCGTTCCGAACCGCAAATATGCGGATGGCGCAAAACGTGGATGAAATCGGGAAGAAGACAAAAAACATTCCCATAAATGATCGTTGGTTTTTAGGAAGTGGGTAGCGCAGAAGAATGACGGTGATGTTGACGGTCGAGCATCCGGAAAGGTTTCGCCGGAATGTATGTTTGCAATTGGCGCGCGTGCTGAAAGATCCGCGCCTGTTTGTCAACGTGGAGATGGGTATCTTCAATGCGGCGTTAAAGGAAGCCGACCAGCGCAAATTTGTGAAAAAGTGGACCAATCCGTGGTTCGTGCAATTGTACACGATGAAATTGCGCAGTGTGATGCGCAATCTCAACGACTACGTATTGGAGATGTTGCGCGACCCGCAGTTTCGGGCACACAGCGTCGCGTTCATGACGCACCAAGAACTGTCTCCGGCGCGATGGGAGGTGTTGATCGAACGCAAATCCAAGCGCGACAAACAGAAGTTTGAGCAACACATGTCCGCCTCCACGGATTCTTTCGTGTGTCGCAAATGCAAACACAACGAGTGCACGTACTATTTGTTGCAAACACGCTCTTCCGACGAACCCATGACGGTCTTTTGCCAGTGTCTGCACTGCGGCAATCGTTGGAAATTTTGATGTAACTCCCGCCGATTCGTCGTCGAACGGGGGAAATAACGCAAACGTTCTTTTTCTCTTCCCATCTCTTCTCTTTTTTTCTCTCGTTTTCTCTTCTGTCGTTGTCATCGTTTGCAGTTCCGATAGGTGTGACATATTTTGCCGTGTTTAGAGCACGGTGAGGGCGGATTTGTCCAAGGAGACTTCTTTGGCGATTTTGCGGATGATTTTGGAGTGTTCTTCGTCGGACCCTCCGAGGGCTTCGACGACGAGTCGCTGGTAGTGATCGGAGGCGGGGGATTGTTCTTGGCTGCAGTCGGGATGCTTGGCGCGGTACTGGGTGACTAGTTGCAGGTTTTTGTCGGCGATTTGTTGGATGGCGCGGCGCAACTTGCGTTTTTGTTCGTCTTCTTTCTCCCATCGATTCTCATCCTTGATGTACAGCACTTCGCGCTTCTTGTCGGTGCAGTGCACGGGTCGGCGCTCCACGTCCAGCGCATTCAAGTGGCGCACGATGATGTTGGAGATGCCGTTGGTGAATCCGACTTGTCCGACCGACTCCAAATCCGACAACTGCAGTTTGAGCGAGTTCACGAACTCGGAGATGTTCATCGCATCTTTGCAGGTTTCGTTCAGGAAGACGTGAAGGTTGAAGGTCTTGTGTTGCTGGCAGTGGATGTTCTGGTGAAAGTGCGCGGTCATCGTATTAGTGGTGGTGTTGTTGCTCACGGCGGGGATGTTTTGCACCTGACGACACACGTCCACGATCATCTGCTTCAGTTCACGATTCTCTTGCATCAGGTGCTGCAGCAAATCGTGTGTTTGCAACACTGCGGGATGCGGTGTCACGTTGTGTTGAAGAGTCGCTGCCGTAGCCGCCGTATCCGCAGCGCGACAATGTTGGCGATGGCGATACATGCTTGACCGATGCAGAAACTCTTTGCCGCAAAAAGCACATGGATACGAAGAAGTGGTGTTGGCAGCGGCGGCGCTGTCTGCTTGGGGAAAGGATGACGGGGGAAGGACCGTGGATGATGCTGTCGCCGCGACAGCTTTTCGATGTTTGCTCGTCGCCAAATGACGCTTGAAATTGCTTTTTTTGCTGTACCTCATCGCACATGCATCGCAGCGAAAAGGAGAAGAGGAAGAAGGAGGAGACACAGAAGAGGTGGTAACGATACCACATCCACCTAAGACACCTGAGACATTGGATGCAGAAGACAAGTCCATGTGAAGATGACAGGTCGGGGGCAGGACAAGACAAACGGTACGATGTACGTAAAGACGTTGTTGTCCTTTCACCAACATTCTTTTTTCTGTCTCTTTTTTTTTGGGCAAAAACACGGCAAAATATGTCACATCACGATGTAAATTAAGGGAATTACACTAAAAACTATGAAAAAAATACTGAACCTAATCGAGCGACAGTGGTCGTTTTACCCCACAGCGTGCACAGTGAAAGTCTTGGGCTAAAACAGCGTCAACGTCCTGCGTTGCTTGCGTTGCTTGTCCGAGCGAATGTGTTTTGTGCAAATGTCGGTACAGATCTGATCCAAAAATGTGGAACCCAATCTTCCAATGATGGCGAAGGTTTTCAAACGACGACAGTTGCCGAAAGCTTGGACGACAATCGAAGTTTGTTTGAATGATGGGTCCACTCTTTGCAGCAGTGGTCTCCATGGCAAACAAACAATTGTCCAAAAGCTGTTCTTTGTGCACAACCTCAGATCGCAACAAAGTGCAATCACACGTCTTCATCACGTTGTCGGTTGCTGGTGGCACGTGCACAAGTTCCAGGTCAAACATGCAATCGCAGTTTGTGCAAACAGTGCCCATGTTTTTCCACGTGGCGATGGACTGATTGAACGAAAAACAATTCTGAAACATGTGCGACATGTCGCGCACTTGCGCCACGTTCCATCCGTCGACGCATCCATTGAACCGAACACATTCGTCAAACATGTGTGACATGTCCTGCACCTGCGACACATTCCATCGATGCAAATCGGCCGTGAAGTATTGCGACTCCGCAAACATGGCAGTCATGGCAACAACGCTTCGAACATCCCATCCTTCGATCGTGCGCCAACACTGCGTGATTTTGCTGTAGTTGTTCCAAAATGTTCCCACCATCAAACGAACGTTGGAAACATCCCAGTGTTGCAATCCTTTTGGCAACTCACTCAGTCCAGCGAATGCCCAACTCATGTCTCGCACGTTGGACACATCCCACCGCGACAAATCGAATGCAGACAACGACAATTGCGTGTAGAAGAAGCAATGCAGCGTCTGTTCGTTAAAAAGCCTCATCGTGAAATGAAAAAGGTCTGACATGTTGGTGACCAACGATGTGTCCCAATCGTCCAATGCCCCAAAGCGACCAGCAACGTTCAAGCGTTGTCTTTCCGCAATGTCGTACGGTGTATCGTCGAAGAGTGTGTTTTCTTCCTCGTCCTCGTCATCGTCATCGCTCAAGGGAAACATGTCCAAAGGATGGAGCATGGAGTAATCCACCGCGACATCCCGAAACCGCACATATGTCAACCCGCCCAATTCCGAGGCATTGCACGTGGTTGCTTCCACGCGCACAAGAAAGTGGATATTGCGGTCACTCACAATGCCCGGATGAAACGCAAAGAAATCCACGATGTTCGCAAGGTGCTCGGACACGTTCCATTTGTGCACTATGACCAAGTGCGCCAGTTTACGACGCATTGGCACGCTGGTCGGATCTGCTCGAAAGCGGCCAGCAATGTCCGTGCATGTTTCCAGAAAGGGCAAGTCGTGTTGCAATTCGTATTCCGTGACAACGATGGTCATGGTCTTGTTCTTCTTCTCGGTTTGTTTGTGCTTGACGGTTGGGTGGACTGTCGTACGTTTTATAAAATTATGCGACCCATGTGTGTGCATCAACTGAGACAAAGAGAGATGAACAGGAGGAGGGAAGAGGGAGCGAACATGTGAGGGAGAGTTTGAGGGAGTGCAGCGGGAAATCGTGTGGTTGCACCCTACCAACGGCAAAATATGTCACAATTGCCACACAGACAAATCTTGGTTGCAAAATGACGGATTGGACATTTGTTGGACATTTGTTGGACATTTTTGAACAATGCTACATGTGCACATTGTCGCACGATGTATGGTGCGATTGACAATTGGACATTTTTCGAAGGTGGATGTGAAACATGGACATTTTGCTCCTTTTGCTCCAAAATGTATAGCATTAAAAATGTGTGGTGTGGTACATCGCGCACATATTTGCACACACCACACGACATTCGGTGCAGCATGGCATAAACGGTCAAATCTGGCTCCGAATGGGTGTCAACTTCCTATGCTACACAAAAAGGAGCCGCCGAAAATGTCCACGATTGTTCGAAAATTGTATCGTCACAAAATTTTCGACGACCAATTGCATTTGTGACCATTCTCGTCACACCCCGATTTTTGCATTCTTTTTCCGGGGGGAAATGCGGCCTATATCCAAAAATGGACAAATAAATGTCCATTTTTCAAAAGCAGCCATACTCTGGGCCGAAAACCCATGCACTTTACAATTCCAGGAATTTGTTGCATGGAATTCCCGGAAAAGGGGGAGATTGCCGAGGGAAGGTGGAGCACGTTGGTGGTGCGAAAGAAAGAGAAGGCAAGAAGGAAATGGGAATGTTTCGGAAAAATCGCGGAAAGAATGTGTGCGTGGAATGTACTTTTTTGTGTTTTTTTTCACTGTGCAGAGTTGGCGCAATTGATGATTTGAGTGTTTGGAAGGATTGTAAGTCAGTATGAACGTGTCCATGTTTTTACAAGCGTCTCGCGATGCACATCCCTCTCTTCCCGCAGCACGCATCTTGGTGATTGACAACAGCAATGGCTTTTTGTTTGACAAAGTGTATTTCACTGCACAGTGTTTGTGCATTGAATACATATTACCAATTGCCTACCGCACGTTCGTCAACGTAAGCCATGCGCAATTGTCCTTCTATCACATGCCAAGGACCTTCGAAGGCCAAAAACGATTGTTCATGCGCAACAAACCACATGTGGTTGTGATGAACGAATGCACATTCACATGCGATGAATTGCAAGAAATGCGATCGACGGTTGAGCACCCCTGTGCCTTCCTGGTGTGGAGCAATGACGTGACGATTTCCGATGCATCTGGGACGCCCGTCACCTATTTCTCCAGCTGGAAGACGTTTCACGACCAGTTGACTGCATCACTGACAGCAATGGTGAATTCTGCAAGTTGCAAAAATGTTGCTGCGCACACTCCGCTTCCACTTACTCTCGTCGAATTGCCGTTGGTTCATCGAAATCAACTGGAAGCCAAACGTGCCAGATTCATGCCCGCCGACATGCGATTGATTCCTTTTTCGGTTGACGAGACATCCACTTGCAACACACTCACATCTTGTGCCAAGACGGATTGCGCCAGACTCCACGACAGTGTTGCCACGTGGAATGCGTACGCGGCTGCCCTGAGCAAACCCACGTCGGTCATTGCGCGCACACCGAAAGAGCGTTACCGCGTCTTTGCCTTTGCTCACCTGTCCTACATTCGGCAGCTGGTATTGCCGGACATTCCTCGTACCCCACTTCCACCACCGCAAAGTCTGGAGGCGGTGTTGGTGGAATTTCGTTTCTTGCCGCACTTGGAGTTCGTGATTCGCAACTGCATGTTGAAATTGGGGCCGCGCTGGTCACACACCATCGTGTGTGGCCGTTTGAACAAGGACTGGATGCGCACATTGGCCCAATCCATTCACCCCCACATTCGTGTGCTGGTGTTCGAAGAAGTGGACAACTTGACCCCGAATGAATACAGTCCCTTTCTTGCGCAGCGCGCTTTTTGGGAAGCGCTCCGGGGAGACAAACTCCTGTTGTACCAAGAAGACACCTGTCTCTTTCGCACGAACATCGACGACTTTTTGGAATGGGACTACATTGGCGCCCCGTATCGCCGCCGCCAAAACGACACAGCGCACGGCGTGGGGAATGGTGGACTGAGTTTGCGCACTCGACAGGTCATGCTGGACGTCATCGACAAGGTGCCTTACGGCGCGACCGAGAGCCATCTGACCATGTACAATTCCAGCACCCTTCAATATATGCGCAATGCGCAGCTGATTAATCCGCCGGAAGACATCTATTTTGCGCGCAGCATGGAAGTGCATGGCCTTGGTCGCCTTGCCACCTGGGACGCTGCCTACCGCTTTTCGTCCGAGTCATTCTTGAATCCGCAGTCGTGCGGGGGACATGGGGTTTGGGTCAATGGGTACATGTACCTGGATACGACGATGCCGGACAAATGGAAAGAGATGATGTTCACGTATGTAACCCCGCGCCTCCGTCGTGTCCGCAGCACTTCGTCGGACCATCGCGGAGGATGGGAAATGGTGAAGACCGCGATGGACCGCATGATTGGGCAACACGCGGAGTACGGCATCGCGTTTCACGATGTTTGTGAAATCTACTTTCTGTGGAACGAGAAACGCACGCCGCTGACGCAGCCGTGGATGGGCGTGATTCACTGCACGCCACTCTATCAAACCTGTCCCGACGCCCCCGCCTTTTACAGCATTGTGGATGTGTCGCGCATGGTACACGACCCGTGTTTTCGCCAGAGTCTGCGCAGCTGTCTTGGATTGATTTCGTTGTCGCAACCATTGACTGCCTATCTGCGCCAGGAGTTGGACCGCATGTCTGACCATGGTTTTGTCGGGCGCCATGTACCGATTGCCACGTTGCGGCATCCAACGGACACTAATGTGCCGCTGTTTGAGTGGGCAGCATTCCAGGCCAATCCGCGCAAAACCTTGATCCAAGTTGGGCAACAATTGCGCAAAATGTTGAGCATTTACGAAGTAAAGGTGCCGTCCAGATTCCACCGCGCCTGGTTGACGAGTATGCGCAGCAAAGAGCGTTCGCGCGAGTTTCTGCAGCGCGAGGAACGGCATTGGCGTCGCTTGGCGCAATGTGCGGGCATTCCGGTGCGGCCGGGGGGCATCTTGCAGGAAGAAGATTGGCGACACTTGGATTCGGTGGTGACTATGACGTATTTTGCTTCCTTCGAGGACTTTGACCGCGCCATGGCGGAAAACATCGTGTTCATCGATTTGTATGACTCCGCTGCCAACAATACGGTGGTGGAATGCATCGCGCGCAACACGCCGTTGGTCGTGAATCGCACTGCGGGCGTCGTGGAATATCTGGGCGAAGCGTATCCTCTGTACTTTGATCGATTGGAGGAAGTGCCGGCGCTCTTAACCGACGAACGACTGCGCGCGGCCCACGAGTATTTGCGCGGGCTGAACAAAGACTATCTCTCGGTGGACCGATTCACGCGCGACTTGATGCAGTTCGTGTACCGCTGCAACGACAAACGCGTCTTGCCCCCAGTCGATGTCGCCGACCATCCGCACTGGAATGTTTGATGTGTGAAAAAACGGCCTGCCCCCCGTTTTTTCTTGCCGGGGAAAGAAGGGCTGTTTTTTTTTGTATGTGAATACAGTACGCGAACGACTTCCTTCCTTCTCGTTGTTTTCCTTGTTTTTTGTGTTGTCCCCAACCTCCCTCCCTTAACCTTGTTTGTTTCGAATTGGATGCCGTTGGGATACCGCAACAAGTTTTCGTCGTCGAACTTTCAGGCGAAGCGCATCGTGCGCTATTTGAAGGATCGGGATGAGTTGCCCACGCGCTATTTGCACAACACTGTCATGATTGTGTGTGACCAGTTGATTCAATTCCAGCGATTGCCGGAGGCGATTTTGCGCATCATGCCGGGGTACCAAGCCTTCAAGTCGCGCGGCATTGAATTCACGAATATTTACAACAACCGCCAGGATTGTTCGCCGTCGCGCGCATCCTTCGCGTCCAGTCAGTTGAACGTCAACATCAGCGACAACATTGACCAATCGTGGCAGTACCAGTACAATCCGCAACTGAACACCGCCTTCGACACCATCGGGAAAACCATGAGTCGCAACGGGTTCGAGACCGTGTGGTACGGCAAGAACCACTTCGTGTCGTCGCTGGCCCCCAACGTGAACGCGGTCCCGAATTTCAACACAAACACTCGTGGCTGTCTGCGCGAGTATGGCTACCAGATCTTCAACACCTTCGGCGACACTTACTACTACGACCAGGAAGGCATGTTTGCCGACAACACCATAGTGGAGTTGAAGGTGAACGACGCCAACGTCAACGTGGACTACGCGGACGCCACGGGTCGGTACATCGGCGCGATTCCGTACCTGAAGGCCCGCGCGCGCAACGACCGGGCGTTCCACTTGGAGTTGCACTTGGAAAACCCGCACGACACGCAGCACTTTTGGCAAAACTTGGCGCAGCTGCCCACGAAGCCGCAGGTGCAATTCTGGGCGCCGTACTTGACCGAGCAGGTGGCGCTGCTGCAATCGATGTATCCCGACCGCGACATCTACGACCCGTACCGATTCAGCGACGCGTTTCCCGACGCGTACATCCAGAATCCCAACTTGGTGCGCAACTACTTCGAGGATGTGTTTATGGACTACGTGCAGAAGGTGGACAGTTTGCCGTTCAAGGACTCGTTCCTGGGGGACTACGTGTTGGACCCCGCGTCCAACAACAGTCAGTTTGCGTTTTACATTGGCATGATGACCTCGCTGCAAGCGAACACCAGCATCCCCGAAAACCAGCAGGATGTCATGTCGTGGAAGAATTTGGTGAACAATTACTACGGGTTGTTGTTGGAAATGGACAATTACATCTTCCGCGTGTTCGTGCAACTGCAATCGACGGGGATGCTGGAGTCCACGTCGGTGATGATCGTGTCGGACCATGGCGACATGATGTCGGCGCACGGGATGAAACAAAAGGGGTATCCCTTTGAGAATTCGTGCAACGTGCCATGTTTGGTGTACTCGCCGCACATCCCGATGTCCTTGCGCGGCACCCGCAGCGACGTGTTGGGCAGTTTGCTGGACTTGGCGCCGACGATCGAGGCGCTGGGCAACATCCGCGGCGATGCGCGCAGCACCTCCTTCCAGGGCACCAGTTTGTTGAACTGGGTGGCGGGTTACAACGTGTTGGTGCCGCGCACCACGGACGTGCCGGTGTTCCACGTATACAATGCCTGGATGAGTTACCTCACGTATTTTTCGTACCGCAGTTACCAGGACGCGCACGCGGAAGAGTCCACCGTGCTGCCAGCGTTTGATCCGCAGTCCTTCGACAAGTACCAGGCGTTTTTCACGATGGTGGTTGACCGCTCGATAACAGCCACCACCACCACCACCACCACCACGGGGGGTGAAGAACCACGACGCCATCAGTACAAGTTGGCGCGCTACTTCAATTTCATTGGGTTGTTGTTGTACAATTGGAAGTTTGATCCGCAGTTGAGTGGATTGCAGGTGACGGCGGCGATGTTGAACGACCACATCGACGCAGACTTGCGCGCGATCCAGCAACCGTTCATGCAATCGTCGCTGTCGCAGGCGACTGGGTTGGTGGACGACTACTTTGCGACGCACGCGACGTGGAATTTTGCCGACTTCAATGCCTACGTGCGCGCGCAGACGGGGCCCGCGGACAGCTTGACGCAGACCTTGTTGTTGAGTTCCCTGGTGAATCTCACGACGGAAACAAACCGGTCCGCGTTCTTGTTGCCGGGGTATTACAACGAGAGCTATGCGCCGGGCACCAACGCCTTCGTGGACTATTACGACGATCCCGACCACAACTACTATTTCTTCCTGTACAATGTGACGGAGGACGCCAACGAGTTGGTGAATTTGCTTGACAAGGGATATCCCGAGCGGCAAACCCCGGAGGTGTTGGCCGCGGCCTCTGCGTTGAACGACCAGATGAATCGCTTGATTGACGCGTACAACATCGTGCGCTTCGACATGATTGTGCCCAGCTTCGCAGTGACGTCGCTGGGGGTCAACTTGATGCAATTCCAGGACAGCGTGTCCGCCGAGAATGCCGCGGTGTACGAGACAGCGTTTGGGCTGAACAAGAGCGATGGCGACAAACGCACCATGCCCTATTTCCGCGAAACCTTGTCCCTCCTGCAACGTCTTTAAATAGGTTTGTTTTTGCAACTTGAACGAAGGTTGCCGCGTCGCCAGGTAATCGGATGATGTTACACCGGTGTAACATCATTCATCTATTCATCCGTTCGTCGTTGGAGGCAAGATGCCATGTTTTCCGCGGTTAGCGTCTTCCTCGGCGCGGATTGCGTCGGGTTGCAAAGACCGTGAATATTGCAAGCCCCGCAAACAGCAACAACAACAACGGCAAGAGTGCAATAATCCACGCGACGGTGGTCATCCCCCGATTGCACAAAAACGACAGCAGCATCGTGATGGCAACGATGAGCAACAGTGACATGAAAAAACGCAGCAACGTCGGAAGGATGTTGTTCTTGTACCGCAGTTCCGTGTTTGAAGTGAACAGGAGATTGAGCAAGGATGCAATCAAGTAAAACTTTGCAGGTGCGCAAAGTTGTTCAAACGCGGCAACCACGTCAATCGACATCGTGCGTTGGGGGGTTGGGTGGGAATGTACTGCGTTTGATGGTGGTTTGTGTGTGTGAACAAGTCAGGCACTATAAATTGTGCAAACACAAAAAAAACAAATGGTTGACGATTTAGGTACACCGGTGTACCGATTGTCAATCAAAGAAAGACGGATGGTCGAACAAAGGCAATGTTTGTTTCTTATTTCATCTTCAGGGAGTTGGCCAATTTCTTGTTGCCGGTCATGCGCAAGGCGATGACGATGATGGGCAAGAGGGCAATGAACCAAGAGACCATGGAAAATCCGCGGTCACACAAGAAGGACAAGAACAAGGCCCAGATCAAGCCCATGATGACGGCGATGAGCAAATTCAAGATGCTCTTGGCGCGGCCAGTGATGACTTGGAAGGCTAAGGTGGCGCCGAACAAGATCACGTATACCTTGGCAGGGGAACAAAGGGTTTGGTAAAAGAGAGATGCGTCCATGGCAATGATTGTTTGGTTGAAAAAGCGAAAAAGGGGGCGGAGGGGGGGGGCGATGTGAATGATTGGGAAACGGAGGAGGAGCGGAGGAGCAGAGAAAAGGGGGGGTCTTACCAATGTATACTTTCTAAAGATTATTTTTCCGCAATGCGTTGAGTAGTTCGGTGGTGATAGTGGTGGCCGCGGAGGTGAAGATGGAGGAGGCGGCCGCGGCGACTGCGCGACCCCTTGTCTTTGCGCGCGTGGCGAAGATGGTTGGATGCAGGTTGGCGTCGACGCTTCACTTTTGGATGGCGACGCACTGTTCGCGAAGATCTGCTCCTTCTTCCTCCTTTGCCCTCTTTGCCTCCCTTCATGTCTTTGCCTCCTCCGTCCATGCCGCGCGATCGCTCCCGCGTAAAACGCATCAAGTTGTCTGCCTCGTCGATGGCGCGCCGTTGTTCACTGCGATTGGTGTCGCTGTTTTGGCGAATCATGGCTTTCAATTGCGTGATGCTCTGTGCCAAGGTGCTGATGTGGGACTGCAATCGCTGCTTTTCTTGACGTGCATTGTCCGTGGCCGCGTCCACGTCGCGCAACTGACGCAGCAACTCGCCGCGGTATTGTCCCTCTCCCTCGGGCGGCAACCGCGCCAATTCCTCTTGGATGTGTTTCTTTTGCCGACCCAGATTGGCGAGGTAGTCCTTGGTGTCGTGCAACTCTTGGTTCTTGCGCTTCAACGCACGGATGGCATCTTCCAACTCCTGCATGCGATCGCGCAAGGTGCGGTGGAAGGTGGTGGTGGACTGGATGCCGCGCATTGTTTGACTGGTGAGGTCCTTGACACTGTTGCTCAAGCACCGCAATCCCGATTCCAAATCCTTGATGCCCGCGCAATCCTCGCCGAACTCCAACCCGTCCACACCGCCTTCTTCATTTCCATCACTCCTCTGACCTCTCTCTCCACTGGTGCCGCGTCTTCTGCTTCGGTCGTGCCCTCTGCTTCCATTGTCCACATCGTCATCGTCATCGTCATCTGCTGCTGCTGCTGCTGACATGGGTGGTGGTCGCCGCCGGGTGAACTGCTGCTGTTGCCGCTGCTGCATCATGCGTCGTCGATCGACCGCGCGGTGCTGTGCGACCCGTTCGTCGTACTCGCGGCGACGGGCTTCAAACGCAGCACGAAGACGTTCATATCGCGCGCGGTCATCATCCACATTGTCATGTTCGCGACCATTCATTCTGAGGGTGCTGTTGTCACTCGTTCTTTCTCTCTTTCTTTCTCAGTTTCTTTTTCTCCAATCCGCAGAGCTTCCATTCAAGTGCGTATATTCTCGCGACAGATTATTTTGCGCACGACACAAATTAGAGGAATTCCTCTAATGTCCACGGAGAAGAAGTGGTGGTGTCCATGGCGCGGTTGGCCAATTGGTCTGCCACGCGATTGTGTGCGCGGTCGATGTGGGCCAAGGTTACGTCGATCGTGCGATCGGTGCGACGCAACCACTGCAATTGCTCCATTGCTTTCCGGTGCAGCGTTTGCAGTGCCTCGCTTTTCACTTGGTACCGACCTTGCAATTGCCGCACGACAAGTTGCGAATCTCCTTCGATGACCACACGGTGGTTGGAATGGTCGCCGTCTTCGCACCCACCTTTTCCTTCTTCTTCCACTTCCCTTCCTTCCATCTGTTGGAGATGTTGCTGAAGTGCATGTAGACCCAGAAGCAGTCCTGTGTATTCCGCGACATTGTTGGTGACGCCGTTTTGTCCGAGAAACACGAAGCCTTGCCACACCAACGAATTGTCGCGCCAGACTGCCGCACCCGCACCGCCTTTTCCAGGGTTGCCACGGCTTCCTCCATCAAAGCGCATGCGCCAATGATGATGCGCGTTTTCCACGTCTTCTTTGTTTTCCATGTCTTCTTTGTCTTCTTTGTCTTCTTTGTCTTCTTTGTCGTCTTTGATCTGCGGTTGATTGATTATCACTTCCAGAAAAAAATAGAATATTCTTCAATTGTGTTACCATCAACATAATGTTTTTTTTTTCCGCCTGAGAACCAGGAATAAAAAACAACGATTTCTGAACAATGTCCTTCGTGGAAGATCGCTTTACCCTGTTTCACTATTTGTGCAAAAACGGGCATTTCGAACTTGCGCGCGAATGGTGGGATTGTGACAACGACGAGACGTTTCAACAGACGGAGTTGGCACGCCAAATCCGTGTGTTTGGCGACACCTGTGCCAATGGACACCTCGACATTGCGCAGTGGCTGGCATCGCAATTTGGTTTCATGCCACCAAGTTCCGAAGAGAGATTGACGTTCGTCGTGAATATGCTGAAGATCGAGTTCTCCTCCGTCACGTGTGCCAATGGACATCTTGAATGCGCGCAGTGGTTGTGGAATACATTCCATTGCGGGAAGGCACTGCGTCCATTTTGGATGAGGCCATTGTTTCTTGACGGATTAAGTTGGCGCATGTTTTTGCATCAGAATGACGCATTGTTAGATTGGGTGTCTGAGTTTCAATGTGAAGATCAAGACTTTTTTGTTGTGTTGCAACGACTGTGCGCTTTTGAAGAGTGTTCCGTGTCGCACATTCGATGGTTGTTTCAGAAGGCCACCCACAGAATATTTTCCCCACGGTCACTGAACAACATCGAATGCATGGCTGCGTGCCTGAGAGTGGTGCGCAACATTGACATTTTGCGCGAAGTGCATGCGTGTCTCGCATTGTCCCCCACGGAGCGTGCGCATTTTCATTCGCGGTGGCGGGTTTCTGAGCACCACCATCTAGTGCAACAAGGAAACACCGACATTCTTGACTTCTGTGTTGAAATGAAGCTGTTACCTCCTCCGCACAAAGTGCCACGCGCGGATGTTGTGCAAACTATCGTCGTGCATTGCGACAACGTGAATCGCGTGTTTCAATGGTTGTGCGTCTACTGTCCGGAGGTGCCCATTTTTCAAAATTTGCATTCGATTAATCGCCAAACTTTGTTGCACGCATGTGCAAACGATTGCTTGCATCTGGTGAAGTTGATGTTGGTGCATAACCCCGGGCTTGACATTTATGTTGAAAATGGCGTTTGCTTATTCGCCGCGATGCAGCACGCAGCCTTCACTGTGTTGCAATGGCTGTTGGAAACATATCCACCGCAGGACTTGACACAGTGGTGCACGTCCATGCCCGCCAACGTTCGAGATTGGGCGGGATCTCTTTCGCAGAAGTGGAAGTGGAAATACAAGATCAAGTTCGATTGTGCAAAGTTACGCAACCACTGGGACGCGGTTGTTCGCATAGTGGCGGCAACCAACGAACCTGCCGTGTGTGACTCTTTCTGGGTCGACATCTTCCACTATGTTTGCGATATGTGCAACGTGGAGTTTGCACAATTTATGGTGCAGCAAATGCCGCAACTGCATTCGCCGTGCAACTTCGATCATGTGTTTGCGAAGGCTTGTCTGACAGCAATGCAATCGCAGAAGGATCGAGATACACAAACCACCATTCTTCACCTGCGCGTAGCATGGTGGGTGCAGTCTTTGTATCCGCAAGATTTCCGTATTGTTGGCACAAAATGGAGACTGTCGCTTTGGTCACGCAAGGTGCATTTTTACACCAA
>JACCDY011393863.1_pt1 | contig 16601 bp, 14 predicted proteins | sample 7446391 | NCBI WGS metagenome assembly JACCDY01 (sample SAMN15323451, study PRJNA562643) | freshwater metagenome | isolation source: river surface water | place: USA:Blue River Watershed | collected 2017-08-18
GGAAATTTATTCGGCTGTAATACTTGGTATTCTGTCATCTATATGTTCAAATTTTGGAAGCAATCTTCAAAAATATGGTTTTAAACACAATTCTAATTCTTCAATTTACTGGAAAAACAAATACTGGGTTTATGGACTAATAATCAACATATTTGGTACAATATGTGATTTCATTGCATTAAATAACGCAGCTCAATCTATAATTGTATGTTTGTCGGGTTTTGGATTAGTTTCAAATATATTTTTTACAAAATATTGGTTAGACGAAGAAGTTAAACTAAGTGATGTTATTGGGGTTAGTTTTATAGCTACTGGTAGTACTCTATCTGTTTTATTTGGAAACTTAGATTCAAAACATTTTACAAATACTGAATTAATATCTTTTTATTCAAAACCTGGATTTATTTTTTATTATATATTAACGTTGTTTGTTATTAGTTTTTTAGCTTATAGGATTTCAATATATAACCAAATATCTGATTATATAGATCTTGATAATATTAATGTTAATTCTGAAAAATATTGGTTAATTAAATCATATGATAATATTAAATCATCGCATTCATTATATTTATGTATTGTTAGTGGAACTCTTTGTGGATTTTCTATGTTGCATGGAAAAATATTATTAGAAGAAGTTTTTAATAATCGCTTAATAACTTTTAACTTTTTTAATGTGTTCATTTTAATTCAGTTAATTGTATATTTAATTGGACAACAACATTATTTAACTATTGGATTAAAAAATTTTGATGCAAAATTTATTATTCCGGTATTTCATTGTTTTTTCATATTAAATTCTATTATTAGCGGAGCTATATATTTTGAAGAATTAGATGATTTTACTTTTATGCAATCCATTGTATTTATATTTGGAATTATTATAATATTGATGGGTGTACGCTTGTTATCAAACCATCATAATATCGTTAATGATTTTTTAAATGTGCACAAATATAGACTAATTAATAATTCAGATATTGAGTGCTTGTAATTTTTTTAGCCACATGAAAAAAATTTTATAATATTATTATATATAAGTATGGTTTTAAAAAATTTTAATCCTATAATTAAAACTGTAAAAGATGTTGGTAACTTAGTACCAATAACTGCACCAGAATCCGATAGTAAAGGTAAAATTTTATATACTTCATCTAATGATACAGTGGGACAAATTGTTTCAAAAATAAACAAATTTAATAATGATTTAATTTATAATGATAGTTATATTCCTTATTCAATGACCTTAAGTTCTGATGGATCAACTTTGGTCGTTGGAAAAAATATAAAAATTGGTAATGATATAGTTGAAACTGTTATTGTTTATAAATTAGTTAATGGACAATGGTCTTCGTCTATACAAAAATTTGATGAATATTATACTAATAAATCATTTGGTTATTCTGTATCTGTTAGTGCAGACGGTAATACTCTTGCTATCGGAGCACCAACTAATTTAGAATTTAATAAAGAATTTGGGTGTGTTAAAATTTATAAGTGGGACTCCATAAATAACTATTGGGTACGTAAAGGTAGTGATTTAATTGGAATAAAAGATGACAATAATCAATATATTTTAGATCAATCACCTTATGTTGGAGAAAAATTTGGTAAATCAATTGCATTAACTTCTGATGGCAATACTATTGTAGTGGGAGCACCCGAATATTTAAATAATGGTGTAAAAAGGGGTAGAGTTGTTGTTTATCAATGGTCATCTACAAAAAATAATAATTATAATTGGATAAAAAAGGGAGATTCAATTATTAATTCTTTAACTGGAAATTTTGGTTATAGTGTTTGTATTAATTCAGATGGTACACAAATTGGATTTTTAGATAATTCCTTTAGTTATATTTATAATTATATTGGAAGCAAATGGGAATATAAATTTAGTACTATAGGTAGAAAAATTTTATTTAATTTAACAGGTAAATTATTTTTAGTAATATATTCATCTACACATATGTTGGGATTTAATATTATTAATAAAGATATTATCGACATATATCAAGAATCAACAAATAGAAGTAATTTTCAATCTATAAAAACAATTGAATCATCTAATCCTATTAATAATATAGTTTTTAGTTCAGATAGTAAAACAATTGTGTTTGGCACAAAATCTTCTGATAACTCAACAAACATAAAAATTTATAAATTGTTTGGAGATTTTGGAGCACAATGGTATCAATATGGATCAGATATTATTGGAGATAATTCTGACTTTGGTAATTTACTTGCGACTGATGCAGTTTCTAATAACTTTATTACTAATACAAAATCTAATCAAATATCAACCTATTTAAATGATATCAAAGAATGGTCTGTTAAAATAATCGGAAAAGGAGAATCAACAATAACTGCTGTTCAAGATAAATATGAAGATAAAGTAGAATCAAAAATATTTTTATCTTCTACAATTGATACTAAACTTACAGTTAATTCATATTCAGCATTAGATGCAGCACTAGATCATAATGGTTTAGATAAAGGTAAAATATTAGAAGCTGCAGCAGAACAAGCAATGGCTACCGCTGCTGCTGATGCTGCTGATGCAGCCACAAAAGCAGCACAAGAAGCAGTAGATGCAGTTAATGCTCTTAATACTGGAGTGGCTAATTTAACCAAAGCTTTAAAACAACAAATTACATCAATGATTGCATTGGTTTTAAAAATTCAAAAACGAGTTAAAGCTTAAATTAAAAAAATTGAAATAAATATATCCATATATACTTATTTAACTTTTTAATGATAGAACCGCTTAAGACAAATAATCATACTAATACTAATACCAAGCCAACCACAAACTTGGCTTATGATCCTTCCATGGTTATTCTAAACGCTAAAAATAAACTAACAAATGAAGAATATTGTCAATTGCATACACATATATCTAATAAATCTATTGAAGAATTTTGTGAAAAAATAAATAAAGCCAACAAATCAGATTTTATATTTGGTTACCTAAATCATTTAAATCTCTATACTCATTGGGGTGAAATGAATAAATGGTATCTAACCGACTATTCACTAAGTAATTTTTCATATGAAGCTACTATAAAACATTTAGAATCAATTAATAACATATTAAACAAAATTCCCGTAGACTCTTGTTTTTCAAGTAAATATGAAACTGAATATAATGATCTTGTTTGTATATTCAATTTATATTCAAAAATTATTCAAGCTAAAAACTTTGACCTATTAAAAAAATACTTTACATATATTAATTCAGTTATAATGGATATTCTGAAAAAAAAGAAACCAAAATGTATAACTGTTAAATATATCTCAAAACTTAACCTATATTTAAATAAAAAAATTAATGACAAGCTTAAAAAACAAAAGCTTATTGAAACTTCAACAAACTCTATTGAAAAAATGTGGTATAACATTTTTGGATAGTTAAAAAAATACAATGACTCTATGTCGTAACTCGCAGATAAATCTTAAACTTATTTTATAAACAAATAATTAAAACAAATAATTTTATAGAACAGGATATGCTCCCATCATAAGTAATCCACATTGGCCTTTACCACTATTGTATTGAGATCCCCTACCAATATACATGTATCCTTGACTTCCCCAAGTAGTTCCCCAGGAATTTTTAAGAATGTAATAATCTTGGTTAGATGATGAATCAGTGCCATAACCAACTAATAGAACCGCATGATCTAAATTAGTTCCGCAGTCACTGGTAAATACACCAGATGAATATAGTTGAAAGGCTCGTTGATCGGCTTCAACAGCAATTGACACAGGTTGTTGAGCAATTGCACTCATCATTGCGTTATCAGTTGCTTGTACATCCACATGGCTTTTAATAGCTGATCCAGCAACTAATTTACATGCGGTACATTTTCCAGAACTTTGTGTTGTTCCAGAACTATAAGGATAAGATGATTCGGTACATAGACCACCATTTTTTCCAATCCAATTCATTGTAGCACCAATTTGACCTCCATTGCATCCCATATTGGGTCCGCCTTTGGAAATCAAACTACAGTCTACAATTTGTTGTTCAGAAAATGATTCAAGTGTACCATTGGTTAATGCAAAAATACCTTCGAGTGCTCCAGTATTTGAAAAAGAGTAACATGATCCACATTGACCTTGATCTTTAACAGGAGTAACAACTCCTTTAGTTCTCCAATCAACTGATGTAGGTAATGAAGTTCTTAAATTTGAACCAACAGATTGAATTTCATTGGGTTGAAAGAATTTAGCATTAGCTTCAAATTGCATCAAGTCTCTAAATTCTTCCGAATTCATGCCAGAATAAATATTGTGTCCTAATTTATAGGATAGACCTTTATTATTGGTCGTGCTAATGAAGTTGTCATTGTCTATCCAATTATCAAACATGTGTGTCATATGCTCCAAAGACTTTGGAACTACATCATGTTGTTGGATCCAATTCCAAAATCGTAGGAAATTAGGATGTTTATCTGTAGATCCAATATTGTAAGAATCATACAGAGTAGTTGCGCTGGCGCCGGCAACTAATAATAATAACATTAGGACTGAGTTGTAACTAGGCATTATTTACCATTTTCTAAAGCCAAACAGTTTAGTAATCAATTTTTTTATACATTAGTATAAAAAATTTTATCGCAGGAACAAGAATTATCAATTCTTGCCCTAACAGACAGCTAAAGCATGTGGCTCTTTTTTACAAGAGACGCACAATTTTTTTGCTAGTTTATAATAAAATTATTAATATAACTAGTATAAATCTAACATAATATAATATGAAAAAAATTAATATTAAAGAAATTCCTTCAAGAAACAAATTAACAAGCGAACCAATTACCGAGCTAGTTAATGTCAAGTATAAACAATCGTGGTTAAAACCTAGTGGATTTTGGTATGGATTAAAACACTATTGGATGGACTTTTATACTAATGATTGGGAAAGAAAAAAAGCTACAAAGTTTAAGTATGAGGGATTTATTTATAAAATTTCAATAAACAAAAACATTTTTACCTCAATAGATAGTCCGGATAAAAATAAAATACTACAAATTAAAAATAAAAAAGATCTTAAAAAAATGGAACAAATTTATAATATATCAAATAAAGAAACAAAAAACCTTGATAAAAAAATTGGTTCAACTAATATATATGTTAATTGGAAAAAAGTAGCAAAAGATTTTGGAGGAATTGAGATAAAGTATAATCCATGGGATTCATTAGATTACTATGGTCCAAATTATTCTAATAAAAATTATTTACCATTTTGGTATACAACTTGGGATGTACCATCTGGTTGTATATGGTCTTGGTCTATACTAAAAAATTTATCACTGGTTTTAATTTAATTAATTTTGTTTTAATCTTTTGATTATAGATCTATAAATATCTGTGTCTTCTGGTGTAAATTTTTTTATTTCTGGAGTAATTTTAACACTGTATATTGTATATCTTTGATTAGTATCAACACATTTTATAATCCATAAGATTTTATATTCGGATGGTAATCTTTCAACAAAGTCAATAAGATTTTTATAATTGGTAAATTCCCAGTTATAATTAACTCCTAAAAGTTCAGGGCCCGATCCACCAAATGTAATATCAGTGTCAAATGCAGAAAATTCTCCATCAGTTTCTTTTGCTATTTGTTTAATCTCTTTTTCAATTCTTGTCATTATTTCTTCCTTTTTACCCACTGTTAAACCGTCTAAGGGATAATTAACTTCAATACTATAAAAAGACATTAAATATTTGGATAAGTGAGATAAATAATAATATTATCAATTTTATATAATATAAAAATTGAAATTTTAACTGGGTAAAACCCGAATTCTCCCTTTTAATGTCATTCTTTTTTAAATGCTTTCAATCAAATACCACTGGTCTTGCACCCGTATCTGTCGCCGTTAATAAAATCGGCAATACAATAAAAAACGCTAATACCAATTCAAATAACAATGAAAAAAACCTACCCCCAACCATACAAGAATTTGAAAAAAAAATTAATGAAGATGCAATTAAATTAAATAATATATCATTAAAAGAATATAATTGTATGATTGAGAGTAGAGCTGAAGAATTATCACAAGTAAAAATAGATTTGTTTTTAAAGAAACACAGTGATACACAAAATAAATTAATTCAAGAAAAAGCTAGTGAAATAGCAAAACAAAGTCTTTGTCAACATGTTAAATATTTGAATAATAAACATGAGTCTGATGTTTTGTCTAAGGCAAATGAAATAGCTAGTCAAAGCATATCAGCAAAAATTCAGGAAATTAATAAAACCTTTCATACTCTAATTCCAACAACTTCAACATTAAAATACTCAACTAGAGAAAATTCTGTTTTTAATAATTTGGTTTCAAACATCACATATAAAATTATGTCAGCAAACTATAATGGTAAAAAATACATTTTGTTAAATAAAGAAACTGAATTTGGTCCAGAACAAACAAGAAAAAACTATCAAGAATGTATATTAAAGAAACTAAAAAATGCTGGATATAATATTAGTGAACAAACTGATGTATTCATTCACGAAGAAACAAAAATTATCACAAACTATTGGAAAATCTCATGGGAAAAATCAACATAATTATAATATACTTTGTATTTTATATTATAACTCGCTGTTACCATTTGTTTTGGCTTTTAATTTATTTAGAGTTATTTATGATTTAAAATAATAAAATAGGTCCTTTATTTATTATACTTAATACTTTTCCTTCTGTTGTTACTATAATCTCCATTAAATCATTATTTTTTGTTTTAAGCCAAAATTTTTGATCAAATTTTGATGCATCAGCTTTAACTTCAAAAATTTTATATGGTTCTGATATATTAATTAACTCTAACAAATCATTTCTACTATTTTTAGCACCAGTTCTTGAATCTTCAAGTCTAGGTGCTATAGGAGGTGGACCCATATCTATTTCAGATGATGAACTTGACATTAATTCAGATGGTAAAGATAATTTTAATTCATTAGAACTATTTAAAATAACTTTATCAGTATTAATAAATTTAGATTTATCATAATCATGATAATCAATAAACGGAACCTGTTTTTCTTCAATTTCTCTAACAGCTTTTAAAATTTTATCTTGTAGTAAATCAATTTTTGGTTTTGGTATTAGTGATTTTAAATGTTTTCCCAAATTTATATTATTTGGTAATTCTAATTTAACTTCATTTCCTGATTTAATGTTTATAGGAATAAAATCAGCAGGATTAACTGATTTCTTAAATGCAATACACAATTTATTGGCTTTAGCTGGTAAATTATTTAATTCAATATTCTTACAAGTTCTTCCTTCAGGATATTCATATAAAGCAATTGTTTCTTCGTTAATATTTGGATTATTCAGTTTCTGCAATATTAAATTTTTAACAATTACAATATCATCAGATTCATCAACATCAATTTTTAATAATTGTGTTAATTTGTCTTTTGTAAAAATTACCAGTTCTTGACTTCCACCAAATTGTTTTTTAAGTTCCAAATACTTTTGTTTATATTTCAAGTATTTTTTATAATACATGTTAGTATTCATAATATATATTGAAATATAAAATAAATTAAAAATCAGTTAAAATATTTATTCAAAGGTTTTTAAATCTTTTCGTAAATATCTTTTTCTGAATTGTATTCATAAAATCCGCGATGATTAATCTCAGGGCATGCACAAGGAGTAAATGCTTCACATGTGTCTTCAATTTGTGAATGCAAAGTAACCTGCCAAGTTTTGCCATGAACTACGGCGAATTTGTAGATTTGATTGGTATTGGTATCAATACATACCTCTGGACTAATTTTAAAAGATACAATTCCAGTAGGGGTATTAAATCTGATTACTCGAGTATTTGATTCCATTACTTTAACAATTAGATTCCTTAGGCTAACATTTTTTCAAATTTTTTATAATGTATATGTTTAAATAAAAAATGAAATAATATGTAATTTTGTTATATTGGGTTATATTTAATGGATATAAACTCTTATTCACAATATTATTCTTTAGACAACCTAATAGAACAATTAGATAAAAATAAACAAAATTTGGATTTATTGCTAAAACTAAACGTTAAAGAACTATTCAATACAGCTGTTAAACACGGCTTAACTGATTTAGTTGAATATTTATATGTTTGTCATAATTTAGAATACGAAGTTTCAGAATTATATGAAATTACAACAAAAATAGAATCAGTTGATAGTGGTATTGGTGTTGCAAATGTTTATGCTCCCGGAGCTAATGCCGGATTAAATTTACAATATTTTAGTCCCAATGATATTAATATTCAAAAATCAATTAATAAATTAACTACTTTAAGAAAGTATTCTACTATGAGATCATCAAATAAAAAATTTTATTACCGATTTAATCCCAAACATAAAGATAAAATATTTAGTTAGAATTTAATTTAATGTATATAAAATGTAACATTTTTGTATATATTAGGTTACAGCTTTTTTGCACACTGTTTTAATATAATGTAACCAAATATATACTGTATATATTTTGTACACAAATATTTTTTTTATAAAACTATTAATATTTAACCTAAATTATTGAATGTTATTTAACAAATTATGTATATAAAATGCATATAAAATGTAACATTTTTGTATATATATAGTTACGGCTTTTTTGCACACTGTTTTAATATTATGTAACCATATATATACTGTATATATTTTGTACACACAATATTTTTTTTGAGAACCATAAAATTAATTCTAAATTATTGAATGTTATTTAACAAATTATGTATATAAAATGTATATAAAATGTAACATTTTTGTATATATATGGTTACGGCTTTTTTGCACACTGTTTTAATATGATGTAACCATATATATACTGTATATATTGGGTACACAAATATTTTTTTTATAAAACTATTAATATTTATGATATTTTTCTTGTTTAATATAATGAATAATAATATTAGTTTTGTATTAGATTATCAATTATATGATTATTTTAAGCAGTTAAAAAAATATATAAAAGAGTCAAGTTATTATAATTCTACGGATAAAAATTTAAAAACAAAATACAAAAAAAGAACTGATGGTATCAACATTAGTGAAGAATTAGGAGAAACAGGTATCACAGTATTAACAGCAAATGCTAGAAAAGTTCAAAAAATAACAAAATCAGATTATCCTGTTTCATGCCCCTTGTGTTTAAACCTTCAAATTGATAAATCTATAGCACCATATAATAAAAATAAAGCATTATTATGGAGAAATTTTATTATCCAACCAAATTCATTTCCATATTTTAAAGTACATTTTTTAATTCAATCAGTTGATCATAATCAATCATTAGATCGTGGTACTCAAAGCGAAGTTCATAGAAATAAATATGTAATTTACGATATATTAGATTTTATAAAAACTAATAATAAGGGTGTAATATTATTTAATGGTTATGTTGGTAATAGCTTAACACATTTACATTTTCATTACACTGAAACAAAATTTCCAATAGAAGAACAAATTAAAGAATATTCTTTTAATAGAGATATTATTAAAACAAAAAATAAGTCACAAATTCAATTATTTAGAGATAATAAAAATAATTGTAAAAATTTTATTTTAATAAAAGGAAAGGAGCCTGCTATTGATGTATTTACAATTTTACAATATTTAGAATCAATAAAATTATTTTATAATTTAACAATTTATTATAAAGACGATATGTATAATATTTATATTTTTATTAGAAAAAAAACAGAAGATAAATATAATTTTAATTTTGGTGCTTCAAATTTATCAGGATTATCATTAACAACTAATGAACAAATACAACTATTAAAAAATAATAAAAGAGAATTTATGAACATAATAAATAATTATTGTAGTGAATCAGTTATTAAAATCGATATAAATATTTTAAAGAAAATGAACTTTTAAAATAAAAAATCGCGGACACTTTTATATACATAATGGACATATTTTATATACATTTTTTGAATATAAAATTTGGACTAAAAATTGATTTTCAAAAAAAAATATTTGTGTACCCAATATATACAGTATATATTTGGTTACATTATATTAAAACAGCCGACAAAAAAGCTGTAACCAAATATATACAAAAATGTTACATTTTATATACATTTTATATACATAATCCGTTAAATAACATTTGATAATTTAGAATTAATTTTATGGTTCTCAAAAAAAATATTGTGTGTACAAAATATATACAGTATATATTTGGTTACATTATATTAAAACAGCCGACAAAAAAGCTGTAACCAAATATATACAAAAATGTTACATTTTATATACATTTTATATACATAATCTGTTAAATAACATTCAATAATTTAGGTTAAATTTTATAATTTTATAAAAAAATATTTGTGTACAAAACATATACAGTATATATTTGGTTACATTATATTAAAACAGTGTGCAAAAAAGCTGTAACCTAATATATACAAAAATGTTACATTTTATATACAAAATTATTTAAAAAATTATATTGTTTAATATATAATGGATTATTATTGCAAAAAATGTAATAAAACTTATAAATCAAGAATGGGAATTTATAGACATAATAAAAAATGCAAACCAGATACAAATGATGAAAATGAATTAAATAACAAATGTAAATATTGTGAAAAAGAATTATTTAATTACGTGAGCAAATGGAGACATGAGAAAAAATGTGAATTAAATAGTAAAACAATTACAGAAACTGTTCAAATTATGCGCGAAGAAATTAAAAGTTTAAAACAACAAATAAATCACACCAAACCACAAACAATAAATAGTAATAATAATAATAAAAGTATAACTAACAATAATCAAAATATTATTTGTGTGTTTCCATTTGGTAAAGAACCACCAAATTCCTTGTCTATGGAATATTTAATTAAAACACTAACAGAAAATGGTATTAATTCAGTAATAGATATTGTGAAGAAAAAACATTTTAATCCAGAACTTCCTCAACTACATAATTTCTGTGTAACAGCAAGAAACGATGGTTATGCCAGTATAGTTGATCCAGAAACTAAAAAAATAAAGTATGTAAATAAAAAAGATGTTTTTGACAAAGTATATATGGGTGTGGTATCAGATGTTAATACAGTAAACAAGGTGTCTGGAGATCATAAAGAAACAATTGACAAGATAAATAATATTCCGGTTTCTAAAAAAATATTAAAAAAACTTCATAGTGGAATTAACGAAGAGGCTTATCATAATAGAGAATTAGTAAAAGAAACATGGAGCACAGCAGAATTTAATAATTCTGGTGCAAACCAAAAAGAAAAAAAATTTATATTTGATTTAAATGATTCAGATACTGACTGTGATTATGAATATGATAATTCTAGTACTAATAATGATTCAAAACCATCTATTATAAATAAAATTCAAGAACTAATAAATGAAATCGAATCCAAATCATATTTGTTTATGTAAATAAAAATAACTAGTGTCTACAATAATTAATGTCTATAATAATTAATGTTCGCACAAATTAATTTCTCTTTGATTAAATGTTTGTTTGTAAAAAGTTCTTTCTTTCATTAATTCTAATCGAACTTTTTTAGCATCTTCCCAATCATATGTTTGTGGTGCAATATCTTTGGTTGACTTAATTCTAACATTAGGATTTACTAACCAGAATACTAAAATAGTTCTAGTTTTTGGTTGATCAGTATTATTAATCATATCGATCTTATGAACAAAATTATTTGGAAAAACAACTAAGGATCCTTCTTTAATAGTTGATTTTCCAATTGGTACTAAGTTTTTATTAAACAGATTATAAACTGGTTCAGGAGGATATTGGGGTGTTCCCATAACAAGGTATCCGGCTTCTTCCTCATAATATGTTCTTTTAAAATATAATTTAGCATCAAAACCATCAGGTTGCTCTAAAGTACAAGAAGCTGTTGCCACAATATTTTCATGACTCATTCCTTCCACATGCCATGATCCCAATAATGAATCATGAGGTCCCAGAGTTACCTGAACAATTTTAGTAATAACTTGAAGATTTTTATTTTTAAGACTATGTGGGATTAAATTACGTGTGGTATAACCCTCGATATCTTCTTCATCTTGAAATATTTTAATACTATTAGCATACGACCATGCTTTTTCTAGTTCAGGTAATACTTGTTCAAATAGTTTTTCAATAGTTTTATACATGGGATTCTCACCAATTGGTAAATTATTAATATAGCTTGAAATAGTACACTTTCCTTCTGAATTAATTTTGAATTCACTTGGTAACCATTGATATTTTGAACTTTCATATGGTCTTTTCCAAAAGTCAAATTTTTTGGGTTTAGATTTTTTACCTTTAACTAACGGATAAACAGATGGATGAACTAAATCTCTGACTCTATTTTCTGATCCAGGATGATAATCAACTACGGTTGAGCTAGCAAATTTATTAACTAATTTTAATAATTCGGTTTGGGTTTCTTTATTTAATTTACCACATGTAATACCGGATTTATTAAAATCAGTTATTTCTCTGGATTGATACTGTTCAGTTTTATTATTAATTTCGGGTAATTTTGTTTGATAAAATTCAAATACTTTTTTGCTTAAAACCAGGTAATCTTCATCACTGTCACCTGTATCCTTATTTTCATCTTCATAATATTTAATAATTTCACTACTAACAGATTCTAAATAATGAAGATATTCATCAACAACATTAATTTTATGAAAATTTTCATTAATTACATTAATTTTATTATCATTTGACATTATAAAAATAGTTATTTTATAATCACAAATTAATTCAAATTTTTATGTAGTTCTAAATTAATTAACCATAATAGTTAGTACATTTAACATTATCAATAATTAATTCCCATGGTAAACCAGAGAAATCTTCAGGTATTCCTTGTATTTCCCGATTATTATTAATAAATCCATTAGATTTTAATGAACTAATAATTTCTTGATAATTATTTTCTCTTTTTTCAATTTCTTTTCTAATATATTCTTTTTGATCTTCTCTAGCTCTATCGAGTTCAAATTTAGTTCTTGCAATAGAGCATTTATGAGTGGCAACAATATATGAATAAAAATTATATCCACTTGAATTAGCCCCATTTATATTCCCACCAATTAATTTTAATTTTTCAAATAAATTTTTGAATTTTTCAATACGAACAAAAAATTGTCTTCGATATAGTTCTATTAATAAATCTGTTAGTTGTGAACCACTTACAAGTTCTAATAATTTATTTTTATACAAAATGTTAATTATTTGATTAAAAAAGTCATCGGAATTAAAACAGTTGATAATTAATGACACCAAATTACTTTTATCAATATTATTAACTATAATTTCTTCAAACTTTTCCAAATTATTTAAAATATTTTGACTTATTCCCCACATATTAGTCATTAGGTGATCTAATAAATTAAATGTGCTGTTTGAAAAGTATAATTTTATTAAATTAAAACGATCTTCTTCATTATCAAATGTAATTGATTGAGAATCAAGTAACTTGACAATAATAGATATATTTGAAGAAGGATTATATTTATTATAAGAATACCATTCAATTCTATTTGTTACTAATACATCCCATAAATTTTTTTTACCATAACCATCAAACAATACATATAGCGGTTTATATTCGATTTGTAATTCTGGATTTTTCCATAATTTAAATTTAAAGAACTCCATAAAAGCTTCATTTGATTTTATAAATGATTGTCTTTTTAAAATTTTTATTAAGGCGGATTTAATATCTTCATCTCTAAATTTAATATTGGTTCTTAACAATTTCATAACTTGGTGCAAGTTTAAAGCAATACATTCAGCCAAAATTAAGTGGCTATATCCATTTGAGTCAAATACTGAAGAAGTAATTTCATCTTCTAAAATATTTGTTATTTCTTCTTTATTAGCTTCCCAATTTTTATAAATTGCTAAAAATCTTTTGGTATTATCAACTTCTTCTTGTGTTACTTCATATTCGGGAAATATTTGATTATTTTCAAAATATACACCTGATTTTTGATTAAGTCCTGTTATTTCATTATATTTTGCTAATGTTTGAGGTATTTTATCAGATTTAGCATTAAATAGTCTCATATAAAGATTTTTAGTATGGAGACAAGATGTTAATACGATTAAGTTGGGTTTTGATTTATCTAATTGGTCAACTAAATCTTTAATTGAATAATAATATTTATTAACAGAATCATCAGTTTTAAAGTACAAAGTCATTATCATTGTAATAAATTTATTATCTTCCTCATCTCTAATTTCTTTAAAATCTATATTTGTAGGTTGGGCAATAAATTTCTTATATTTTTCCCCAACAATAAATTCAGTGAATGCGGTTTCAAAATTAATTGGTTCTGGTTGGTTACGTTTTTTAAGTTTTTTAATCAAATTAATTAATCTATTTTTATTAAATTTAGTTCCAATTGCAAATTTATTTAATCTTTCAATTTGTTCGGATTCGTTACCTGTTTTAAGTAAATTATCATATTCTTGAAATATTTTTGTTTTTGAATTATCACCCAATTTAATAGGATCAAAATTAAAAACCCCATAAATTAATTTGGCAGAATTTGATAATTGGGAGTGATGAAAGCCTAAATTAATTTGTGGAATTAAATCACCAGGTTCATAAATAATATTTCCTCCTTGATAGATGTGTTTTACAATTTTGTTTTCATGACCAACAGATTCTTTATTTGATATAGAACCAAGTAGTTCTTTTAAATTATCTCTATTTTTAGTATCATTTGTTAATTTTTTAAAAACTTGGTTATAATTACCACAAGTTATACCACCAATATCGGCAGTTGTTAAAATATATACATTTTCAGGAACCGCATACCATTTATTAATATCAATTGAACCATGTGCATTAATTAAAGTTAATTCTGATCCAACCAAATTATTTGAATCTTTTTCACCTACTACATACTTACCACCTGACATATTTTTAATTCCGTTAATTGATTCTAAATATTTGGATTTGTATTCGGAATATTTATTATAAAAAAAATTTTCCAAACTAATACCCTTGGCATTTGCCATTTGAATGTATTTTATTTTATTTTCAGATTCAATGTATTTTTCTTTTTTAGTCATTATTAAATATATTAGGTTTTAGAAAAAATAATATGTATTCTAAAACTTAAATTAATTTTTATTTTTAAGAGCTAAATACTTGGCCTTATATTTTAGATATTTGTTTCTCCAATACTCATCATATTCTAAATTAATAAATTCAATTTCACGATCTAAGTTATCAAAATCTTGATAAAATATTTTAGCATTATCTTTTTTATACATTCTATATGAATTTGTTTTAATTCCTTTCTTTTCCATACATTCCCTCATTTTAAAATGATTATCTCTTTCTTTATAATTGTATTGATCCTGATACATTTGTGGTAATTCATAAAAATTAGAATATAAAGTAATATATTCATTACTAAATTCTTTATGATAGTTATCATATGTAATTGGAAAACTAATTTCTGTACCATTTCTTTTAATAACACGCGTATATCTTGAAATTTGAATAGAACTTTGATTAATTAAATTATTTCTTCCAATTAATGCGATTTCTTTTTGGTCATATTTATTTGAATATCCATAAACTTTATTTTCTTCAGTTAAAAATATATTCAACTCATTTAATATTATAAGAATAAATTTATTATTTTCATTTGCAAATTCACCGTTTGCAAACCATTGTTTTGATTGATTTAATAATTTTTCCTTAGAAACTGTTAATAATATATAGTAATGATGCCTTTCTTTTAATGCATTAATTATATCATTCAAACATTTGGAAGGAATAATACTATCAAAAACACTATTATTAACTGGGGAGTTAGAATTAATTATTTTAATTTCTTTTTCTAATTTAAATTTTGCTATGTATAATTCAATTAATGTGCTTTTATCAATATCACTAATTCTTCTGGCATTATTAAATAAATGTAAAAGGGCTTGATCAAAACGGTCACTAAACCAAATAAATCTGTCTGAATTAAAAATTTCATTAGGATTTTTTGTTTTTTCAAGTACAAATGAATGATAATAGTCGGTATCGTTATTTATATTGATTATAGATTTACTACTTTTAATAATATCATTTAAATTTCTCTCTTTACTTAGTAAATGTCTAACATATAAACTAAAAAATTGATCTATTTTTTTAACTTTATTTTCATTGTCAAATCCATTTTTATTATATATAATCAATAACAAGTTTTCATAGTTTGTATTCTTACTATACATTTCTAAAATTTTGCTATCTGTAGTTAATTCGTTAAATAAATCAACATCAAAGAATTTTAATGCAAGACCATTTTGTTCAAAAGCAACTAAACAAATATCTTTGGTTTTATTAATGACATGTTCTATTGCTAAACCATTTGATCGAACAGCTTCCAAAGAAATTATATCATTTTTATTTTTAACAAACCTTAAAGCTAATCCATTAGATTTAACAGCTTCTAAACAAACTTGTTCTGTTTGGTTACTAACATATTGTAATGCTAAACCATTAGATTTAACAGCTTCTAAACAAACTTGTTCTGTTTGGTTACTAACATATTGTAATGCTAAACCATTAGATTGAAC
>JACCDY010469853.1_pt1 | contig 16595 bp, 15 predicted proteins | sample 7446391 | NCBI WGS metagenome assembly JACCDY01 (sample SAMN15323451, study PRJNA562643) | freshwater metagenome | isolation source: river surface water | place: USA:Blue River Watershed | collected 2017-08-18
AAAAACATCAATCATTTTACTTGTGGTTTTAAATTCAAATGATGAATTATTAGTGATAATATCAATATAATCAATACATATTTCACTAAATTCCAATTTAATTGATTTGAGAGTATTAAAATTATTATTTATGTTCATGTTATATTTTAATTTATATTATTAAATAAATATTTTTAATTATTTAACTGCAAATAAAAAAATTTTATATTGAAATTTTTGAAAGTTTATAATTAATTGTTATATCTCTTTTTTTATTAACATTTGAAATTCTTTGTTCTGAACTTGAATTTGTATTAATTGTATTAAAACCAAGTAATAGTGAAATTTCATTTGATAGTTTCTTTTGTTTAAATAGTTCATTTATTTTGTTGTAAATACATTCTTTGTTATTACAACTTTTAGGATGTAGTGTAAAAGTTTTTTTTAAATAATTTTTAATTTGGTCTACTGTATGAGGTCCATCGTATTTACAATTGATTAAATCAAATTGACTTGAGAAACAAAAAGCCCAACAATGACCACAACATTCACCCATTTTCATATCGTGGGGAAAAAATAGTCCACAAAATCCACATTCATCATAATCATTTTTTGGCATATTGGTTCCAATAAATTTTTTAAATTGTTCGTTGTTAAAATTATTTTGGTTATTTTGCTTATTAATATTATTAATATTATTTTGAATATTAATGTTGTTCTGTATGATTTCCCCATTTTGAATTTCATTATCATTAATATAAATATTATTAGACATAAGGATATTTGGATAATTGAATATATACTTAAACATTTATATTATATTATATTCAAATTTTTATAAAAAATTGATTTTAATAAATAAAAAGATACATAATTAATAAAAAATTATTATGTTTGGAATATTTTGGAAGAATAAGAAAAATTATGATGATTATGATTATGATAGTGATGAAAATATTAATATAGAAACTGAGTCTCAATCAATTTATGATATTGAGAGTGCATCATATCTAAAGAAAAAAGATCAGAACAATGAATTTAATAATACTAAATCAACATTACCAAATTTAAAAATAGATACAAAAATTGATATCAAAGCTGTGCCAAGTTTAAATAATATTGTTGACAAAGAATTAAAAAAACAATCAAGTGAAACAAGTTTAAATAGTTCAAACAATATATCGATAGGAACCCCAAGTATTACTCCAGTATCAACTCCAATATCAACTCCAATTAATAAAAGAAATAATTCTACTGATTCAAATAATACTAATTCAATTGCTAAACCAATTAAATCAATTAAAACTAATAAATCTAATATTGAAATTGATGAAAATGCTGTTGATTATTTTAATAGTAAAATTTTAAAAAATAATGTTGATTTAGAAAATAATGTTGATTTAGAAAATAAAAATTATTTTGAAAACAAAAATGATTCAGAGCCAGATATTAAATTATATAATAATACAATGAATAAAATTAATAATTTGGTGACTTATAAGGAATCATCATTATATGCAAGGTCTGAAAATAAAAATAGTTTTAATCAAACTATTAATAAAAGAGAAGAATCAGACGACGAGTTATCATGTTTATCTGATGAATCTGATTTTAATTCAGACTGTGAAACAGAATCTGTTGAAGATAATGAAGATAATGAAGAAGAAAATAAGGAAACATTTAAAAATTATATTTTAAAAGAATCGATAAGAACATATAATCACAATTCATATTATTGTCAGTTTTTATGGTCAGGTATAGGACATTTAGACCATTGGGAATTACAAAGAAAAGTAAATAAAGAACATGCTAAAGCAATACTTAGCCAAATGAAAAAAGATTATAATACAAATAAAAAATTTACATTTTATGATGTAATTCATTTGGGTACAAAAGCAAATGATGATACATATTATGTATTGGATGGTCAACATAGATTAATTGCATATGACAATTTGCATATGAAAAATTTATATCCAATTCAAAAAGTACCTGCAGTAATATGGGAAACAAATTCAGATGAAGAATTTTTAGAAATATATGAGCGTATAAATAAAAGAGTACCATTTGATATAACACCATTTAATAAAAAAATATTAGATGTAATATTTCAGATGGAAAATACTTTTGGAAAAGGAACAAATATTTGGGGTAAAAAAAGACCTAAACTAGACAAGGTGTTATTTATCGAGGAAATGAAAACTAATGATTCAATACATAAATTAGATGCAGATACGATTGTTAAAAAAATAATAGAAATAAACGTTAAAATACGTGGATTACCTAGATCAAAAAGAACTGGAGATAAAGTAAGCGGACAAGTACATACAAATGCAGAAGAAATAGACTTCTTCTTAGGATATGACAAGTCTTTAAAATGGATTCACGATATCAAATTTTAATTAAAGAATAATTAAAATTTACTTGGTTAAATTTTTTTTAGGTTTATTATTAGAATCAGAAATTTTTCTAAATATGAGTACAGCCCAATATAAATTCATTCCAATCATAATAATAGATATTAGAGGAATTATAATATTAAATATTCCAATAAATCTGTAATTGTATAAAAATTTAATTGTTAAAGGTAATAAATATAGAATTCTTATTAGGTAATAACTTGATACAAATAAACTGTCACTTGTACTAATTATTTTACTACTAATTATTTTACTACTAAATATTTTACTACTAATTATTATTTGATTATTATTAAGGAATCTGGTTATTTTACTAAATGATAAAAATATTGTACTGAATTCTGCTAAAAATGTATTTGCAACCCAACAAATATATTCTGTTTCTTGATATATATATCCATAAATTAAAGTAATTAAGCAAATTAAATGATGGACTAAAAATATATAATTTTTATCTAAAAAATTAACAGTAGAGGATATTGTAAAATATATAAAACTGTATAAACAAATCGTGTTAAATGATGTTAACATATAATTTGAATCACCACGATAAAATAATAGTAATAAATTAAGATAAAACATTTGAATACAATATACAAACCCATAAAAATTATGAATAAAATCTAGTTTTTGATTATACATTAAAAAAATATATTTTATATATTATCACAATATATAAAATATTTTATTCTATTGCATTTTGTTTATATTTAGTATAAACATACAATTATTGTAAAATTTTTCATCAGAATTGGAATAAAATAGTAGAATATTTGTTTCTTTTGAATAAGTATCTTTATAAAATTTTTTTGTCATTGAATATGGTTTTAAATATTTATAATGTTTAATAATTGAATTCATTTCTTTCAAATCTGAATTATTTCTATGTGTGACTTGCAAGTTTTCTATTTTAATATTATTTTTATTGTTATTATCAGTTGTTTCACATTTATCACATTGTGAATAATGATTTTGTAAATATATTTTAGAAATTTTTTTTCCTAATATACTTTTACAAAGTTCTTCACATGGAACCCATAAAATAGGTATATCAAAATTAATTAAATTTTTAGGATTTTCATCCTGTAATTCAAATGTAATTTCATCTACCTCAATTTCTGAATCTGATTTTTTCTCTGCATCTAAATCTTCTGATTCTGAGTCAGAATCAGAAGTTGATTCATCTTTTTTAGCTTCATCAAGAAATTCAATATTGCTATATTTATTAATATTACAAAGTTTCTGAAAACTACTAAGTGGTTTATTTTTAATTGCATTACCACCTTCAGAAATATTATCACTTTCTACTATTTTCATAATTCGTTCCATTTTTTCTGGTTTTGTTTGTTTAGGAATACTAGAACTTTTGTTTTTATCTAAATCTTCATCACTCTCTTCAATAATTTCTATTCCTTTAGGTACTGTATTTAAAGGATTTGTTAAAGGTTTATTAATTTTTTTTTCCAATGGTTTAATTTCTTCTTCAGATTCATTTGAATTATTTATATTTTTACTTGTGGAACCAAATGAATTAAATTTTTTAAATTTGTTAAATGCCATACTTCTAAATTTAGGATTATCTGATGAATTTGAATCTAAATCTTCTTTATTTATTTTTGATTTATCCAGTTTTATTACTTTTTTATTATTCGAATCATCTGAATTATCTGAATCGTCCGAATAATTTTTTATTTTTTTTATTTTATTAAATTTATTTAATCCAAATTTATTTTTAACAGGTCCATCTGAACTACTTGACGATTTTTCAGATTTAACAAATTTTTCAGATTTATTAGATTTAGTAGATTTAATAGATTTATTATCAATATTATCATAATTACTTTCACAATCAGAAACATCAGAATCAGAATTACATATTTTTTTTATAATATTTGAATTAACAGATTTAACTATTTGATTGTATTCATCTGAGTTAGTAGATTTAATTGACTTAACTGATTTAATTGATTTAACAGAATTAATTGAATTTGAACTTTTTGAACTTTTTTCTGTTAAATTATTAGATTCTTCAGTATCAATATCATTAAATTTAAGATCTAACAATTCGTCAAAAGAATATTCCAAATATTTTGGTACAGTATTTAATTTATATATTTCATAAATATTTTTGATAATTGTTTCACAATCAGTTTTAAAAATTTTACATGTTTTAATTTCTTTAGGAATTTTGATTTGTTTAAATTTATATTTATCCCCAAATGTATTAATATTTTTAAGATACATATCGGTGTTAAAAATTTTTTTAAATCTAAATATTTTTTTGTATTTGACAAAACAAAGTTCAGGAATTTCACAAACTTTAAATCCTGATACTAAATTTTTATATAGAGTAAGAGTATATTCATCTCCAGAATTTCTGATTACATCAATTATTTTAGTAAATCCATAAAAACCCAAATATGGTTTTCTAGACCCAATTAAAAATAATGAATTAATCAAATCTTTATCTTCCAAATATTTATCATTAATCAAAGGTAAATATTTGTCTTCTATTCGTGTATTTTTAAATGATATTACTCTATTAATATCTTCGGTTTCACTTAACATATATATGTATTCATATGTAATATCTTTCATTTAGTTAATCTAAATTTTTATATAATATATATAAAATTTAATAAAAAAATCAAATTTTTACAACTTTATTTATATTTTATAACTCACAACTAATTTTAATTCCTTCAATTTCCCAGTATTTTTTAGGATTATTTAATATATCAATTTGTGTAGCATATTTATTTTTATTTGATTCATATTTATTACTAGAAGTAAATATAATTTTTATTAATTTAATATTTTTATTTTTAATTTTTTTGATATCAGATAAAGTATGTGAATTATTATCCAATATAACAATTGGTTTATTTTTTATTATAATAATATTTCTTAATTGTTCACCAGAATATGTGTTAAATAACCATTTTTTTATAGTTTGAAAATATAATAAACTTTTTAATTTTTTTCTATTGATTTTATTGTTTTTAACAATACTTGCTTTTCCTTCAGAATATCTACTTAAAGTATTTTGATTTAAAAATATTGAACTTAATCTAATTTTAGCATTTGTATCATTAAAAACAAAAATTTTATTTTTTTGATAATTAAAATTCATATCTACTTTTGTTTCACAAATAAACAAGTTAATATCATAAGTTTCATAGTCTTGATATATATTTAAAGAATTTACACGTTGGTCATATAAATAATTTTGATAGACATTAAATAATATATTTTTAAGAACTATTCCTGGTAATTTATAAGTTCTTGAATACACCAAATTATCTTTTAATTCTGAAGTTATTTGAATTAATTTGTCTTCATCATCTAAATTTCTAACAAGTAGAATAACGAAAACATTATTACAAACTCTAATATATTCAGTTAAAAAATAGTCCAACAAATAATGAGGTTCAATTAATTTAATCATGTTTTTAATCGTTTCAGCATTTACAATAATATATTGGTCTAATAATTTAGTTTTTTCTTTTAAATATTTTATAAAACTACCTAATGAAATGTAATCAAATAAATAAGTAATATCATCACTATCATATTCTTTAGAAATATCCAAATGATAATAATCCGAATTTGAATCATTTATATTATAAATATCCCGAACATGTTCTCTAAATATTTTATCCTTAGAAAGTCTTTCTTTTAAAACAACTCTACTTAGAACTGATAAATAATAACCAAGTAATTCATTTGAATCAGCTAAACATTTAGATTTTTCTATTTCTGGATATTTGTTTAAAACATTTTTATAATACATAAACCATAATTGAAAATGTTTCCATCCCACTCTTTCTTCAATTGATATCTTATTTTTAATAATAAACGGTTTATTATCATTATATTGTATACCTAATGCATCAGTAGAATCATTAGGTTTTAAGTATTTATCATCAAGTTTAAATAAATTTTTGTAATATAGTTGTAATAAATATACTAGGGGTTTAGGTTCATCTTTTGGTATTTGTTCTGATAATTTAACTAAATTATTAAAATCCTTTAAACTAGGTTCTAATAAAATCATACCAGAACTATATTTATTATTTGAATATATACAAGCAGGAGTATCATATTCAAAAACTTTATTAGAATTATTAAATATTATACAATCCACATCAATTAAAGCTATTTTTTTGTAATCTAATTTTAATCCATTTAATTTAGTTAAAATATATTTTTGTACATGATCTGAAGATTTTGTTTTAATAATATCGTTAGATTCTAAATAAATTATTTTATCATAAAATTTTTTTAATAAATCAATAGTTTCTTGAGAAATTGACTTATCAACCATCATTACTAGATCACCCATACAGCCTGAATTTCTTAATGATTCAGATAATACTATTGAACCTGGTACATAAGTTTCATTTAACATTAATAACATTACATATGCAAATTCCTTTGAACCATTTTTATTAATCATATCACTAAAAATTGTCATAATTATTATAAGTAATTATATAATAATTAGAAAAAAATTATAATAATTATTTTTTCTTTTTACCAATTTTAATTTCTATTGTAGAGGATGAGTTAATATTTGAATTATGTGATCCTGATATATTACTTTGAGCTATAGATTTTTCATTGAAACTAACTATTTTACCTTCTTTTTTATATTTTTCAAACATGTTATTAACATTTTGTCCAAAATCTATATCATCGATTTTTATTGTTTCTATTGTTTGAGTAGTTTTACCATCAATATCAACATCAATATTATTAATATTTAATTTATTTGATATTATATAGTTGTCTAAACTATCCTTATCTGAATCTGATAAATTAGTTATATTGTCTAATTTATCTTTATTATTTAAACTATTATTTGAATTATCTGAATCAGAATTATCATAATTTTTTTTTAGAATATTGTTAAATGTTATTTTATTTTTTTTATTTATTATACCAAATTCATTATGTAAATTTAAATTATTTACTGAATCAGACTTAATTTCGTATTCAGGAGAATTACATGAATCAGGAGTATTAGATGAATCTGGTAAATTAGATGAACTAGATAAATTAGATGAATTAGGCGAATCTGGTAAATTCATAATTTTAGTATTGATGTTTTTATTATGATATTCATTTTGAATTGATAAAGTTTTTTCTATATCATTATCATAATCTTTTGTAATATTATGAATATAATTATGATTTATAAAAAGTGAATTTGATTCTGTGTTATTTAAAATATCAGTTGAAATATTAGTATCTACTTTACTTGTTTCTGGTATTTCAGTTGTTTCAGTTGTTTCAGTTAATTCTTGATTAATTCCTCTTTTAAATAAAAAATTATTAAAATCATCTTCACATAAGGTATAAAGTACACTTGTAAATAATGATATAATTAGATAATTAATTTTAATAATTGGAATAAGCAAATAATAAATAATAATGTTTTTAAAATTTTTAGATTTACTTAGAAAAAGAATAATATCATTTTTTTTAAAATAGTTTAATTTTTGGTATGAATCCAAATACTTGTATATGTGATAAAAATTAAAATAAAAATTAACCAATTTAGTACCAAAATGTATAAAAAATATTGCAGATATTGCGATAAACATATCATAAAACATTTGATTTAAAAATATATTAATTAATAATATTTTTCTTTTTAAATAAAATGTTTTTATGGATATACTGTCCATGAAATATTAACTGGTGTTCTAGAAGAAAATACCATATTTTTTTTAAGTGTTCTTTGTTTAAGAATATCAACCATTTCTTTTTGTTCTTCAGTTAAAATAATCATTGGAACAGATTGTTTTTCTCCATCATTAACATTGTTTGAAGATACTACTTCATTTGTTGAATCCTTAGCATCAAATACATCATACCCAGAAGTATTTTCTACTGTAAGTTTATTGTTGTCTTCAAAAAATTTAGCACGTTCTAAAGCCGCATGATATGCATCAAATCTTTTTTGCTCAAAATTATTTTGTATATGTTGTACATTTTCAAAAGTATTATATTCATTCATTTTTTTCATTGTGAATTGTCTAATTTGTTTACTAATATCATCATCTGAATCAGAATCTGAATCATCAGAAACTCTCATATTTTTTGTTCCGGTATTAATTTTAACAAATTCTTTTTCAAGATCAGAACCATCATCATCTGATTCAATTTTTTTATTTCGTACAACTTGAATTGACAAATCAGAATCAGAATCAGAATTAGAATCAGATTTATCTAAAGATTTTGAATTAGAACTAGTTAAAATAGATGTTCCTGATGAAGTTGTATTTATTGAATTATTTGACGTATTATCATTTTTAGTTTCATTTTGAACATCATCATCATAATAAAGCTCTTCAATATGTTTTTTAAGTATACCAAAAGTTTCTTCATTGTTAGTAACTTTATTGTGACTAATATCAAAATAATCCATAATTTCTTTTGGTAATTTTGCAATATCGAATTGTGTAAATACATTGTATGATAAATCAAGTTTAACAAGATTTATAGGAATATTAGTTAGTGAATCAATTAGATTATGACCAAGTTCTAAAATAAGAATTGAATCAGGTAGTTCACAAACTTTTTTTATCCTATTTTTATTAGCAACCAAATGTATAATTTCTTCAGGTAAATGTGTAATTTCACTGATTTTATTTTTTGAAATAACAAGCTTGTTAATTTTACAATTAACAAAATTTAGAATTTTAATTTTGTTGTCTTCTAGAATGAGTTCATTAATTTCACAATCCATAAATGTGATATCTTCTATAATATTTTGAGACATGTCAAGTCTTTTGCAATTTAAATTACTAATTTCTTCAAAATCTATAGAATTATCCCGAAGGCTAATTGTACCCCATTTTCTATCATCCCAATTTATATCCGAAATAAGATTACACTGTAAATTAACATTAGTTATATATTGAGGAAACATATCTAAATTAGCTACTTTAATTTTATTGTTTGACAAATCTATTACATTAATAGAAGCATATTGGTTAGGTAAACTATCCAAAATCTGCTCTATATTTTCAATGTCTTTATTATTAAATCTTAACATTTGAAATTTTATATATATAATAGTAATTATATAAATTATATATCAATTTTTTCTATCATGATTGTAGTTATATATAATAACTAATAGTTATATATAATAAAAATTTAACATAAAATTAATTCAATTATACGACATCACTTCCAAATTGTTTTAACATCGATTCTAATTGTTTATTTAAAGCTTTGAGATCCTCTTCCCCAATTATAATATGATTTTTTCTTATTAACTTATAAATTTTATTAAATTCATCATATTCTGTTTGAATCTGCGTAGCTTTAGGTTCATTTGTAGTACTTTTTTCTAATAATAATTTTAAATTAGCATCAATTAACTGTAATCCAGCTTCCATTGTTCTAAATGCGGTTTGATTAGTGTTAATTAATTCAGTTGTTATTTTTAAATCTTCAGTTAATTTTTGATTTAGTGACATATTTTCTACTGGACCAGTACTTTCTTTATCTAAAACTCCAGATGCAATTAATAAACTATTAAAAACTTTATCGGTAGTAAATTTGTTTCCAACAGTTGTTTTTGATTTATCAATTAATTGATTTTGCATATTTAAAAGGTCAAACATAAATCCATTTAACATTATTATTTCGTTAGGATATAAATCTTTACTTACAGGTCCTCTATTAATTACGAACATATATAATAAGCTTTTATATTTTTATTATTAAAATAATAAAATTATATTATATTTGTATTAAATTTTTTATATAATTAGATACTTCTAATAGTTTATAAAGCTTCGTTATTTAGGTTAATATAATATTGTATAATGTCACCATCTCTTTCAGCATTATATTTTGTAATACTTCCTGTAAAAATTTCGCTCATTAAGTCATCATGTCTTTTAATATTGACATTAATTTTATTAAGTAATGCAATTTTTTTATCAATATCATCATTAAGTTTTTTATATTCTGTAACTAATCCTTGAATTTGTCCGTCAAATATACCACTACCTTTCTGGTTTATATATTGACCAATTTTAACCATATAAATAAGTTTTTTATCTAAGATATTTGTATTATTAAATTTATATTTATATTTGGATAATTTGTGATTATAATTCATTATATAATATAGTTTTGTATAAATATTTTTATAAAAAATTAATTTATATCAATTGTTTTAGTTTGAGTATAGCTCCATCTATAGTATTATCATTAAAACTTAATATAGTCTTGTTGTCTTCACGATCATTTTCAAAAATAAATCTTCTTCTTGTAAAAGTTGGTAATCCTCCTATACCTGTCCATGATAAAGCAGCACTAGTTAAACTGGGGCCTGCAAAATTACAAGAATAATATTGTACTGAGAATTTAATATTTTTTCTAAAAGACAATATTTCTGATACACTTGAACGTGTTGGTTGAGATGTAACCAATCTATTTATTTTAACCAGAAAAAATCGTAAACTAAAAGTAAATTTACTAAACGATTTACTATCTTCAAATACATTAATATCTTGAACACAATCAGAATGAGTTTGAACAGGTACTGATGTAGTTGAATCATTTTTTATCAAATTAAATTTTAAATTATAATTATCTGATAACTCAATATTAAAAATATTAGAAGTTGGTTCTTTATTTATTTGTAAATTTAAGGACGTGTTATCAATTTTAATTTGATAATAAAAATAATCCTCTGCATTAGGCATAAATAAATCGTCTATAAATTTATTATTTAATATGGGATTTAGTAAATTATATGGTTCAGTTAAAAAAGAAGATATTAAAGTATAATCACCTCTATGAATATTTCTGTATAATTCTTGTATATCAATATATTTTAAACAAAAATTAAATATTATATGTAAATTTAATATATTAGACAAAAGTAATCCAAAATACTTTATGTCTAAATCTTTTGTTATATTTTTAATACTATAAGAATTTGATGCACTACCTCTTTTTAAATAAGGTTTAATACGTTCAATTAGATTATTATATAAACCAATTATACCATTTAAATCAGGATATTGTGTTTTAAATAATTCAGTTAATAAAATATTTATTTTATTATCATATTCAACCAATCTGTTGTCGTCAGCAATTATTTCTAAATCAGAATTACTTACTGTGTTGTTGTAATTATATTTTTTTAAATTATCTATTTTTGCACCTAATTGATTAATATCTTGAGCTAATGTTGTTATAGGATCTTGACTCATTATCAATATATATATTTATATATATTAATTTCTTAAAAATTTATTATATAAAAAAGCTTTTTATTATGCTTATGCACCTAATTTTTGTCTAATAAAAGCTTCTAATTGTTGCATTTGAGTAATTACTTGTTGTGCGTCTGTTTCTGCTTGTATTCTTGCAGCAATAGCATCATTTTTAAGCTGGGCTTCTTCAGCTAATTTAGATTCAGCTTCTTTTTTGGCTAATTGAGCTTGTCCCAAATCCTGAGTTAATTTTCTATTAGAATTTGCAATTGCTTGCATTGTAGTTGAAGCTTCTCCTATATTAAACTCAGCTTGTGCTAATTTACCTCTTATTCGACTATTGACTTGTTTTTGTGCTTCAAGAGTACCAAGAGCAGTACGTTCTCGTGCTAAAATTTCTCCTTTATCATGGTTAGCTACCGCTAGCTCTCTACTTAATGTAGTATTTGTTTTTTCAGCAGCTTCTTTTTCTCTCTCTGCTCTAGATTTAGCAGCAAGAGCCTCACGTGCTATTTGTTCAGCAGTGTTTTTATCTTCATTAGCTTTACGAGCTTGTTCTAAAGCTTCTGTTGCTCTTTGCTGAGCTACTCTTTTTAATTGATCAGCATCCAAAAAATTTCGTTCTGCTTCTTCTTTTAATCTTGTTGCATCAGTAACCTGAACACGTGCTTGTGCTTCTGTTGTATTAGCTCTTTGCTCTGCTTGTTCTTTTAATCTGGTCGCATCAGCAACTTGATCACGTGCTTGTACTACAGCTTCATCTTTTAATCTTGTTGCTTCAGTAACTTGTTCACGTGCTCGTTCTGCAATTGCGATAGCTCTTTGTTCTGTTTGTTCTCTTAATCTTGTTGCTTCAGCGACTTGATCACGTGTTTGTGCTTCAATTTCAATAGTTCTTTGTTCAGCTTTATTTTTTGCTTCAATAGCTTCACGTGCTTGTGTTTCAGCTTGAATAGCTCTTTGTTCTGCTTGTTCTTTACTTAATCCAGCTGCACGTGCATCATCTAAAGCTTTTTCTCTAGCTTCATTTGCCACACGTGCAGTTTCTAAAGCTTCTCCTTTTAATCTATTAGCCTCTGTGGTACGTGTTTCAGCTTCTCTTGCTAATCTTATAGCACCATCTCTCTGACCATCAGCTAATTTTTTGGTTCTATCAAGTTCAGTAATTTGGTCACGTTGTGTAGTATTAGTTCTGACAAGTTCAGCAATTTGATCACGTTGTTCAGCAATAGTTCTCATTAATTCAGTACTAGCATCTTTAGTTTGGCCTATTAATATAATAGCTGCACCTAAATTTTGACTTACTATTAATAAAATTTGATTGATACTTTCAACTAATCCTCCAAGTTTTCTAATAGATTCATTAACTACTTGATTAGTAGAAACGAGACCAGCATTTTCCCCAGTTAATTTAATTACATTTTCTTTAACTCTAGCTAATTCTTCAGCACAATCTGTAATTCTTTTAGTTAATGCTTCAACTTCTATCCCATGTCCTTGTCTAGTAGCATCGAGTAATGTAGTAGCTTCTCTCATTCTTTGATTAGTTAATTTAAGTCCATCTTTTAATTTTGCTACTTGTACTTGATGTTCAGCTTTTAATTTATTTTCTAAAGCTTCTAAATCTGTTTGTAATTTATTACGAAGTTGTTCTGCTTCAGAACTTAATTGAGAAACTCTAGCTTCTAATATACGATTAGCATCTTGTTGTTGTACAATAGTTAAATCTTTTTGTCTAATAGATTCATCCTTATCTTTAAGAGCTTGTTCATTAAGTTTTGCAGCATCTTGATTTTGTTGAACTGTTTCTAATAATTGTTCATTTTTAGATTCAGCTTGCTTTTTAATTTGAGATTCTTTTTCTATAAGATCAAATATTCTTAAAAATATTGATTTTGCTTGTTCCTGATGCTCACCACCACCACTCAAAACATGAAATTTAAGATGTGTTAAATATTCTTTTGTTTTTGGTATATTATTTTGAATAACAGCTTTTTTTGTTCTGTAAAAATATTTATCGAGTTTTTCTTTATTAAATTGCGAAACCATATTATATAATATAAATATACTATATATATTTTTACAAAAAATATAATTTTTTTAATTATTTTTTTAATTTACTTGTGATAAGTTCCATTAAAGTATCAAATATATCATTATAAGTTTCTTCAAAAGTAGTTTGTTCTTTTATATTAAAAAATTTATTAATTTTAATTTTTTCTTTGAGTTCATCATAAATTGGATTAAATACTTTAGCAAAATAAATTTTAACTTTTTCATCATCAGATTCATATGGTAATAATTTTTTTTTAATCAAAATTGTTTTACATAAATTTGTATTCATGCTTAGGAAAAATGTAAAATCAACTTCAAATTTAATTTTACTTATATCTAAATAATTACCATAAAGTATTAATCCTTTTGATTTTAATTTACCAACATCTTGATCTAATTTTTCCCAATCATAATTATCAGGATGTTCATATAATTTAAAATTAACTCCATCAACTTCCTGATCAATGAATTTATCTTCTATAAGGTAATCATTTATATTGATTATAGGCAGACCTAAATCAATAACTAATTCTTTTGCTACTTTAGATTTATTTGTACACGGCATACCTAAAATCAAAACTATAAATTGTTTATTTTTCTTTATATATGCTTCTAAAATATTAATTTGTCTAGATTCAGAATCAATCATTTTTTATATAATATATTTATATAATATAAATGAGTTTAATAAATGATAGTATATTATTATTAATTAATGTTTTGCATATGATTGTGATAATATTTGTAATCTGTGCACCATTTTCAAATTCAAATTATTTGCTATTTATGCATGTGATAATAGTTCCTTTTATATTATTACATTGGGTACTAAATAATAATACATGTAGTTTAACTTTAGCAGAAAAATATATTAGAAGTAAAACTTATGGAGTACAAGCAAACGAGGATGAATGTTTTACTTATCAATTTATTGCCCCTATATATGATTTTAATAAGAATTATGAATCATTTTCATATTTTACTTATGCGGCATCAATTGCTTTATGGTCATTATCAGTATATAATTTATGTGATAAATATTCACAAGGAGAAATAACAAATTTTATGGATTTAGCCAAATTTTAAGTAATTGCTAAATTCAAAATAAAAAATAATTTATTCACATAATGAAGAAGTTGATGAAGAATGGATACCCATTTTACGTAAGTTTATTTTTGATTCATTTAATGAACCACCATTTTGTTTTTTAAAGATATTTGAACTTTTTCTATTTTTAAGTTCACTTACAGAATCTAAAGTATCGGATGCGCCTCCAATCATTCCACCAACAATATCTGAAGATGTTTCGGACATGTTTGAAGTCTCAGAAATAGGAATTTTGCCTCCAAACATTTTAGGATTTAATGATGAAGTTTCTGAATCAGCACCTGCTCCTAACATTTGAGGATTAATAGAAGAAGTTTCTGAGAAAGTACCACCTAACATTTGGGGGTTGATTGAAGATGTTTCTGATAAACCTACACCACCTCCAATCATACCACCTTTTAATGAGGAAGTAGATGAAAATACATCAGATTTTTTATCATTAGTACCACCTAACATGTTAAACATTTGAGGATTAACTGATGAAGTTTCAGAATCATATGCAGCATTATATCCACCCATCATAGCAGATGAAGTTGATGAAAATTCTTTTTTACTATGTTTCTTTGAACTTGATTTAATGAATGCTTTATGAATAGCAGATGAACTATCTGAAAAAACATTACCTCCTGATTGTTTAATTTGTTCAATTTCAGTTAAACCAGCTAGGGTGCTATCAGAATTAAAATTTCCACCTGATTGAGCATTTACTACATTATTAGCAGTGTTTGTAGATTTGTCAGATTTAATTTGAATTTCACCAATAGCTATTTTTTCTTCAGTACCAGTTTTTGAAACAAAAACAATTTTGTTATCATCTTTTTGGTAGGATTTAAAAACATAATCACCATCACCGAGTTTGAGACTATTTAAAAATTTAATAGTGTTAATTAATTGTGAGACATCGTCTTTACTAAGAGTTTTATTCATAGTTCTAATATATTATTATATATATATAAAAATATATTTTATATTGAAAAAAATTTTATTATATAAATAAAATGTTGTTAACAAAAATATTATTTATCTAATAAAATTAGTTAACCTGATTTCAGCAAAATTAGTTTAATCTAATTTAGCTAATTCATCTTTAAACTTATTAATCTTTTTGATTATTTCATCTCTTTCTTCTTTAACTTCTTGAATTAATTTTTTGATTTTGTTTTTTTCAGTGGCTGTTTCTGCTTTATCAAGATTTTTTTTATGTCTAGATTCAGTTCCTGATAATTTAGCAGTTTCCATTCTTAATTTATGAATTTTTTTATTAATTTCTTCAACTAAATGTTCCTTTCTCTTGGATGCAATTAATCTTGAATCTATTTTTTTAATACCATAATAATTAACTTTACCAGCATTTAAACACTCTTCCATAGAACCTAATCTATATCCTGATGGAATTGGTTCTTGAATACCACAATACAATTTGTATTTTTTCGTTTGGACTGGTGAATCTTTTTTTGAATTTTTTTTGGACGCAACTTTTGAAGGCATTATATATATTATATTTTATATTTTTATTTTATTCTTGATTTCTATTAATTCATTCAAAATATTAAAATATTCTCTCATGTCATCAGTATCCGAAATAATTTTAACCATTATCGCTTTTTGAAAAACTTTATCAAATTTTAATGCTAATTCTTGACCAAATGTTTTTTTTATGTTTTTTTTAACTTCAATTGCTAATTTAGTGATACTTTCTTGATTATCAACTAATATATTATTATTGACATCTAAATAATCTATTATATACTGGATTGATTTTCCAAGTTCTATAGGCTTACCT
>JACCDY011245753.1_pt1 | contig 16575 bp, 16 predicted proteins | sample 7446391 | NCBI WGS metagenome assembly JACCDY01 (sample SAMN15323451, study PRJNA562643) | freshwater metagenome | isolation source: river surface water | place: USA:Blue River Watershed | collected 2017-08-18
ATAAAGATGTTTAAGAAAATGAGTAGAAATATTAGTTTTAATACAAGTAGTCATTTCTTTAGCCATTTGTTCTAAAATATAAGTTTTATTTGAATAAGATATTTTTTCATTAACAATTTTACTAAAAATATTATCATAAAATATTTTTATATCATCTTTGAATTCTTTATTTTTAATTTTGTTTTCAGAAGTTTGTTTACCTCTATTTGTTTCAGATCTTCCAATAGTTTTCATACAATCTAAAATAAATTCTTTTTTTAGTTCAGGTAATTGTTTATTGTTATTAAACTTTTCCAAATAATATAATTTAATAAACTGATAGGTGTAAATAATAAGTTGATTAATGTCTTTAACTGTATTATCTAAAACAGGTTGTATAGTATCAAATTGTTTAAGGACAGATTTAAGAGGACATTTAATAGTTCTATAAACTTGTTCATTAACTTCTTCTAAAATATCAGGGGGTTTTTTAATTTCAGATTTTGGATTCATTATAATATAGTATTATATTATAATTTTAAATTTATTTATTAACGCAAAAATAATTAATTTTAATTTATTTACGAATAAATATTCTATATATTTAAAAATTTTTATTTATCAATTTTATCATTATTATTTTCTTTTCTAAGTAGTTTTCGTTTTTCATATGCTCTTTTATTATATTCTTTAATTTTTTCAGGATCTTTAGTTTTATGATAGTCTTTACTTTTTTTAATAAGTTCTTCTTTATGAGTCTCATAATATTTTTTGCTTCTTGATGGAGCCGTATATTTTTTTAATTTATCTTTAAGTTCATTATTTTCAATCAAAATCTTATCATATAATTCTTTAAAGTTAATGTTATTAGAATCAACTAATTTTTTTGTGTTTTCTAATTCAATATTGATTTTATTAATTTGTTTTTCCAAATTAATTTTCTCAAAAATAGTTTCCTCGTATAATTTTTTATAATTAATTTTAGACATATTTATATATAATATATAAATAATTCTTTATAAATTTTAATTTAAAAAAACCGGCATTTAAAATGCGCAACGCTCTAAATGCAGAAAACTATCTAAAAAAATTTAGTAAAGGTATAAAAGAACTATTTGCAAAATACGATGCTGTTATTGCCGGTTCTTATGTTATTCAACATATATTTAATCTTTGTTATTATCCAAATGACGTTGATATTTATATTAGTTCCAGTTTGAAAAAACAATTTATTGAAGAATTAGAAAAACCTGATTCATCTTTAAAGTTAACTCGTCAAACCAAAGATTTTAGTTTTGCCCGTCAATACAATATGACTGGAGTAAACAGTGTATATTCATTGACCGAAAACACTATCCACAACATAAATGGACAAACATTTACATGGAATGATGGTTCTAGATATTATCAGGTAATTTTTGTTAATACTTTACAACCATATGACTTTATTACTGACAACTTTGATTTTGACATATGCACAAGTTCTTTTGACTTTTCAACTAAAAAATTTAGAATTGGATATACTAAAAAACAAGGATTCCAAAACATGAGAATTCAAGATTCTTATATCAATAAAATGACAGGAACAGAAACTGATTCCTATTCAAATTACCGCGCAAACAAAACTATCGAAAGAATGTGCAAATATATTGAACGTGGATTTGTAATTGAAAACTGGAAAGAATTTTTGATTGAAATTAGAGACAAGATGTGCAAGGATTAAATAAAAATTGATTTTTATATTAAATTTATTATTTAACATAATAAATTTATGTCAAATTTATCATTAAAAATTGTAATAAATGATACATTTATTATTGATACTGATACAACGAAAAAATTAGAAGATTATAAAAGTGAAATTTCAAAATATACTTCTTTTTCATTAGATTCGTATTCTATAAAAAATATGAAATTAGGAACCATTGGATGGAATACACCAATTCAAGAATTATCAACTTATCCTACTATACATTTTGTACATTTACTTAGATAAATTAAGTTAGATTAAAAAAATAAAATATGTGCACTTTAATAAATTTGAAAACAAATATGTAAAATAATTTTTATTTAGATTAAATAAATTGATAACATTAAATAATTTTACTTACGATTTTTCTTAAGAAGATTCTCAAATGCTTTTTCGCTTTCATCAAGTTTTCTTTTAATTGATTTGTTTTCTTCTTTAAGTTCTTCAATTCTTTGTACATATTCAGAATTAGTTTTTTGTAAATAAGTATTAGTTTCATTAAGCTCCTTGTTTTTTCTTTCAAGAGTCTTTAAAGTATAATTTTTCTCATCGTATTTTGCGTATAGTTCATCAAGTTCTTTTTCATTTTTCGCAATTACTTTGTTAACTACAAATCTTTTATTAGCCTCAATTGACAAATCAATTGAGTCTTTGTTTTCATTTTGTTTAATACTCGGGTCAGCACCACAATTCATCAGATATTCCACAATTTCATTATTTGGTTGTTTAACCGCATAATGCAGAGCAGTATATCTATTTTTAATGTCAATTACATTATTAACATTTGAGGAATTAACAAGTCGAGTAACTTCGGAAAAATTTCCAGTTACAACCGCAAAGATAATCTCATCAGAATTAGTTGTAGTTCCGTTTCTTGTAGTTGCACCAGCAGAACCAGAATTGGTAGAATTGGAACTAAGAATTGTACCGGTTCGTGAAAATATGTTGGAATTACTAGCTTGAGTACTTGATGTATTTGAATTAGTTGTAGTACCGGAACCACTTGAATTAGGGTTTGTCATAGTTTGAGTATATGATGAATATCCACGTTGATTAGGTCTATACATTTTTAATTAAGTTTATTATAATTAATAGAAATATTATTAAGTAAAATCAATTTTTTTACAGTGGAGTCCAAATCAAAAAATTGATTTTGTTTATGAATATTAAAATAATAATATAATATATTTAAAAATGACAAGTTTAGACCAATTATCCATTGAAAGTATTGAAAGTATTGAAACTAAAATCATGTCTATTCTATATGCGAATATAGACACATGTTTTAATCAGTTTGCACTTTTTGATAAATTGATTAAGGATAAATTTCCCGAAAACTATAACACAACTATTAATCCTACGATTAAAGCTAAATTTTTACTTGTGCTAAGAAACTTGGCATCTAGATATGATGATATCTTAGTTGTAAAATCCAATAATGTTTTCTCAGTAACTTGCTTATCTGATAAGGACAAAGTAACCAATGTTAAAAATTATGTTCCTATCGAAGAAACACAAATTAATCAATCTAATCAATCTAATTTTTCAAATGTTAGAATAACACCAAATCTTGGTCTAGATTACTCGGATCTTGTTAATTATATTATTGACAATAATCTTGATGAAGATATTAGTTATGTGGATCCTTTTGATGGTAATACTATTTATCATGATTTGGTCGCAACAAATAATACAGATAAGATAACCAAATTAATTGAATCAAATAAATTTAATTACTTTGTTAAAAATAAATATGGATTTACTCCTATTCAATTAACTAAAAACCAAGATATTATTATTATGATTTCAAATGGATTAGCTAATAAATATACAGTAGATACTACTGAATTAAAGAACAAAATTGCAGAAAATAATAGAAAAACTATTGGGCTTGAAAATAAAGTTGTCAAATATGAATCTATCCAGTATAAAACTGAAGAAATTATTAAGGCAAAATTAACTTTTATACTTTGGGTCAAAGCTTCAAACCAATTAGATAAAAATAAAAACATTATTGTTTCGATGTTTATACTATTTTTAATTTGGTTATTTGTATTTTAACTAATGACAATAATATAACACCTACTCTTTTATATATAACTTTTATTCATAAAAATTGAATAATATTCTTTATTATTTCTAAATATATATACAATTTAAAAAAATGGAATTTATTACAGTGGCTGAGGAAGCTCCCCACAATACTCTTATGGAAAATTTGGCCAAATATTTTGGTACAGATTGGGACATTTATAAAAAAGGACATAATATTGGTGTCAGAACAATTATATTATTTGTATTTTTTGACCTAGTGAATAAAAGAAATATTATTGAGCCAAAATTTAATTTTGATTCATTTTATAATGAATTTGGTTCTGAAGCGATTATATTTAATGTAGAATTTGATAATGCTTCAGAAATTCCAGATATTACAATTGATATGTCTAAAGCTATTATTTACAATTCCTATTTTACATACTTTCGGGATAATTTTGGTTTGGATTTAAATTCTGAACCTATTGTGAAAAAAATATTACCAAAAATTATTTCATTGGCTTTAGAACCAGAAGATAATATTAAAAAAATGATGATTAATAATAGTAATTTGGAAATTTCAAATGATAAAGTTGATTTGAGTATAAGACAAAGATTCTACAGTCCTAAAATTAAAAAACTAATTAATTTAGCAAATAATTTTTATCTGATAAATCAATTTATTGAAACTGAAAGTAATTTTGGTCTTATTTTTAATGTAGGAATTAAATTACTTGAAGGAATTGGTAAAACTTATGCAAGTGGTGGTTGTCCTACAGTTCAAACCCAAATCAGAGAATTGGTTGTTAAAAGAGTTATTGGACATCAAAAGGCAAAAAGAAAATACTCCAAATATAAACCAGAAAAATTTTATACCCCGATTAAAAAATACAAATCAAAAAGAAAAACAATCTCAAACAAAAAATTTAATTATCAAGATGAAGAATTTATGAAATTTGCTATCAATATAAGTCAGTATTTTAGAACAAATAGTTTAAATATTAATTGTTTTGATACACAAGAAGATGATGCAGATGACACACCTCATAACAATTCCAGTTCAAATGATAATTCTGGATTAAATGATAATTCTGGATTAAATGATAATTCTAATTCAATTGAATTTATCGAATTTTTGAAAAGAAAAATAGAAGAATTAATTGAAGATAATGAACAAACAAATGAAGGTGATGCAAAAAGAGTTAAATAAAATAATTTTTTATATAAAAATTTATAACACAATTACTTTGTTTTTGAAGTAATTTTAATCTTTTCACTAAAATATTTATTTTTTTTCATAATAGACTTGGTAAATCTATATTTAGGATTATGAATGGTTAATTCTTCCATTGTACTGGGTAATTTATTAATAGGAAAATAAAAGTTTTTTCCCAAAGTTAACTTTTTAATAGATTCAGGTAACTTTTTTATTTTTTGGTTAAATATTGATGATTCATCGAACTTAATTTCTTCAACAGTATCAGGTAAATTATCAATTGGATAGTTATAATTCATACTATATAATATATATTTAAGTGAATTAGGGTATTTGTTAATTGGTAAGTCATAATTACTATGATGTAAAATTAAACATTCAATACTATCAGGTAAACAATCTAGTGTTTGATTATAAGTACTATTGATTTCTAGAATTTCCAGACCATTTGGTAAATTATTTATAGGATTAAATAGTTTACCAACTGATAAGGTTTTTAAACTATCTGGTAAGTTATCAAGATTATGGGTATATTCTCCTTTTAATTCTAGGTATTCTAATCCATTAGGTAAATTATTAATTGGATGCGTATAATTGTATCCAAGTTTTAAATATTTTATATTTGTTGGTAAATTATCAACTGGAATATCACATTTTAATTCTAAAGTTATAACACTTGATGGAATAGTATCTAACGAGCCTGTAAAATTATCACCAAGCACTAAGTATTTAATATGCGGAGATAACTTGTCTATTGGTTGATTAAAATCATCACCAAATCTTACTGCTTCAATATTAGGAGGTAATCTATCAATAGACTGATTAAATCTTCTTCCAAATATTATTTGTTTAGCATCCTGATATTTTAAGATAAAATTATCATCAATAGGTTTATTAAAATCATTAGATAATTCTACACAATAATCAAATAAATTATAATCAATACCTCTTTTTTCTAAAGATAAATACATCTTAAAAACTTGATTATTATAATAAAATTTATACTACTAATAAAATTCTTATTATTTCAATTTTTTCAAATAAAGTGTCTTCATATATTTTTTTATGATCAATATTATTCATATTTATATATTATATATAAATATAAGTAAATGAATGAAAAAAGTCTAGAATAAATAAAAATAATATAATAAACATAAAATTGAGGGATTTTTACTTGGACACAAGTTTTATAATTAAAATTCTAGGAATACAATCAATTCAAATATTTATTCAAAAACTATAAAAAATTGAATTTTTGATTATGTTATATATAAGTTAAATTTAATATATACATTTTAAAGCAAAATGGCAGATATATTTACTAACCCTGATTACGTATTATTAACTTCTAATATAGAATTTACTGAAAGTAAAATAGAGTCGATGAGACAATATCGTAAAATTTATATTGGGACAGGTTTTACTGGAAAATTAGATTTAATCCCACACACAATACAGGATATGAGTATAAATGTTAATGTCAGGAGAGAACTGGGTAATTTTCCTCCATTTCTAGAAATTTTATCAACTGAATCCAAATATCAAGATTACGTGGGTTTACCTCCGACACTAAAAGTTTTTATCAACAAAGATACTGTTACACAAGCAACAGTAAATTCTCTTTTGTATGGGTTGGAGTATATTTATATGAATTATTTTTCTGGTAATAATTTTGTTTTGCCAAATTCAGTTCATACAATTATTTTTAATAATAAGCTAAAAGGATTTTGTTGTCCAAATCCTATTACTCAATTTCCAACAAATTTAAAAAAATTAGTTTTACCATCTGAATACAAATATGATTTAGATAGAGTATTACCTGAAGGATTAGAAAGTTTAACAATTAGTCGAGATTATTCAAAACCTTTAAATAATTTACCTTCGAGTCTTAAGCATTTATATTTTCATGATTGTAATTATAAACAACCACTAGATAATTTACCGATTGGATTAGAGACATTAGTTTTTGATTCATGTATTTACAATGAGTCAATTGATAATTTACCTGATAGTATTAAAACTTTGGATATTGGATCACTTACATTTGATACAAACTTTACTAATTTACCAAATGGACTTGAAAATCTAACAATTAATTTAAAAAAGAGTAATTATAAATCATTAAATAATCTACCAAATGGTATTAAAACTTTAAAACTTACAGTAAAAGAACTAGATAGTGACGAATGTTCAGAATTATTGCATAATATTGAGAATTGTTGTTCTTTAAAGACACTACATCTAAAAGATTTTCAAATTATTGATAAATTACCTGTAAATCTTAAATATTTAAAAGTTCATAAAAAATTTGAATATATACCTACTAATATAATTACAGCTGATTTAACTAATTTGGATTTTGTTGAAATTATTAATAACAAAACAGAACAAGAATCACTGTCAAAAACTTATCCTTATATTACATTTATTTAGAAAAATTGAAATTTATATACATATAATATCAATTATTATACAAATAAGTTATTAAAACATAATGGGTACCAAAAGGAAATACGAAGAACTTGAAGATATTAAATATCCAGAAAAAGACTTGAAAAAAGAACTTAGACTTTTAGGTAAAGAATTTAATATTAAAGATGGTGACTATTATTTAGGCAACCGATTAATTAATGAAATTATTGATGAAAAAGATTTAGATACTATATCATTAAACTTTGTAATAGATGATGTAGAAAATAAGTTTTTATCCCAACTATCCCCAAAAATTAAGAAACTGAGATTTGTTAGATATAGCAATCCTATTGATAATTTACCTGATCATATTACTCACATACAAACTGGAGTGTTAAATTGTCCTATTAATAAATTACCTAAATCACTTACTCATTTATGGGTTGATAATGATTTTGCAAGTACAATTAGTGAATATCCTGAAAATCTGATATTTTTAAAACTATCTAAACGAATAATTTTTTCCGCAGACAAACTACCTAACAAGTTAGTTTATTTGGAAATCCCAAAAGCTGTGAATGTAGATAATCTTCCAAATAGTATTACCCATTTAAAAATTTGTTCTAATGTGTCAGTTGATAATCTACCGGAATCGATAAAAGATTTGACATTAGGTCGTGTTGAAAAATATTATATGGGTGATAATGATTTTAATCAACCAGTCGATAACTTACCGAGTGGACTTATTAAATTGGTATTAGGGCATAAATTTAATCAATCAATTAATAATTTACCAAGCCATCTTAAAGAATTATACTTAGGTAACGGATTTAATCAACCGGTAAACAATCTACCATCTAGTATAGAAAAGATTGAGTTTGGTAAATCATTTAATCAACCGGTAGAAAATCTTTCATCTGAACTAAAATATTTGATTTTTAATGAACATTTTAATCAATCGGTAGACAATCTTCCGTCTAAACTTAAAATACTTGAACTAGGTGATTACTTTGTTCAACCAATTAATAGTTTACCAGATAACCTAGAAAGTATTACTTTTAATAATTATTATACTGGCTCATTAGAAAATCTTCCAACCAAACTAAAAAATATTAAGTTTAATAATATTAGGAATAAGAAAGAAGATTTTCTAGAAGAATTAATTACTATAAATTATAAATCTGGACTTAAAAAAGTAGATTTTCATATTCCTTATCAAACAGAAGATTTTAAATTTAATCTAAAAATTTTTGACACAATTCATCAGATTAATACAGTCAAGACAGAAATTAATCAAAATATTTTTGATTATGACACAAAAAAGAAACTTCATGTTAAAATTGAATATAAAAAATTCAACAATAATTTTCTTATGGAATTAAAATTACAATAAAAATTGAATTTTTATATATGAGGATACCAATTTAATATATAAATTATACTTATACTATAATGCAATCTATAAATAAGAGAAAACGTGAAGAGCTAGAATCTGATGCTAAAATTACTAAAAAAAACGTTTCGTCTGAACTTAGAATTCTAAAATACGAATTTAAAATTATTAAAAAAAAATATTATGTGATAAAAGGAGGAATTAAATATCTGATTAATGAATATATTGAATCAAATTTTATTGATACATTGACGATTAATTTTAATCTTCAAGACCAAAACTTTTTTCAAACAATACCATCTAGAATAAAGACTGTACGATTAATAAATACCTTTAATTCACCAATTGATTTGCTACCGGATACGATAACTCAATTAGAAGTATTGTGTAATTTTAATCAGATGATTAACAAGTTGCCTAATTCTCTTACACATTTAATTTTAAATTGTCCATTAAGTTATCAAATTGAACATTTTCCAGAAGGACTTGTATATTTGGAATTACCAAAAAGCAAGATTAATGTTGATAATTTACCTGAACATTTAATTCATTTAAAAGTTGGTTCTACTGATTCGTTAGAACATTTACCTGAAAAAATAACACATTTAACTATTGGGGACAATTGTTCAGTTGACAATTTACCTGAATCAGTTAAATATCTAACATTGGAAAATGATTTTAATCTACCTGTTAATAATTTACCTAGAAATTTAATTAAATTAAATTTGACTGGAAGATTTAATCAATCGGTTAATAATCTACCTAATGATTTGGTTGATTTAGTTTTAGGTTATAACTTTACTTTACCAATTGATAATTTACCGCCTAACTTGAGAACACTTAGTCTAGGACAAAATTTCAAATGTCCAATAAATAATTTACCCAATAGTCTAGAATACATTTATTTTGATAATTCATATCCACATTCTTTTGAGAATTTACCAACAAGCATCAAGATAATCGAATTAAACGTAAGAAGTTTTGGATGGTTTTGTAATTTGGATAATTATTTAGACCAAAATGGTCAACTGTTTAATATAACTCCAACTTTCACTAATATTTCAGATTTTCAATTAAAACCATTTAATTATCATCCTAATTTGGAAAAAATCATCTTAAATAATGTTAATTCTCAAAATGTCCAACTGAGAATTAAAATAGATGATTCAATACATATATTTAATGCAATCCCAGAATCAAATTCAACTTGTACTATTAAATCAAATGGTAAAAAAATTATGGTCACAAGTAATTTTGGTAGCAACTCATTAACACGAAAATTCGTATTAAGTTTTAGAATTGTAAGATAGTTTTACTATTAAATAACTAATTTAATTTATAGTAATCTGTGATATCTGTAATATAACATTCTTCAACATAATCTAGATTTTTACCTAGATTTCTTCTTATTGGTTGATCAAATACCATTCTATTAAATATAATAGCTAAATCATCTAATTCTTTATTGAACATTTTTTCTCCAGTATCCAATTCTATTTCTATATCAGTTCTAAGTGAACACAATGTAATAATTACTAAATAATTGTCTAGTCCTGCAACTTTATATCCGTAAGGTTCAGATTTAACTTCCAATTCATCAACTGATTCATATTGTATTATTTGATTATTAACTTTTTGTGTTCTGATCATATGTAAATTTATTTTTTTAACTAAATATTTTGTGTTATCACAAATTAATTTAATATTGGTTAATCCATCTAAATAACTAAAACATAATGTAGTTCTTGTTCTATATCTAAATAGATTATTATTTTGTTCTAGTTCAATATATTTAGTTGGAGTAATTTTACATGTTTCTGAAATTACTCCTTTATGCATTGGATCATCTATGTGTCTAGTACTATTTTCGCGAAGAAGTTCTTCGAGCAAGTTTGACCCACTATAATAATCAAAATTGGCAAAAGCATCTGGTTTATAATTATTATGTTCATCCAAATGATTTATATTAAATGCCAAATATTTATTCGAATCATTATACACATATAATTCTGTACTAGATTTAATATATTCTTCATTAATTTGTCGGTAAATTTTTCTATTCATTCCTGTATGGTTTTGTATAATTCGTAGTCTATATTCAAAACCATCAGATTCAATCCCTATATTCCATTGAATTTCAACATCAGGATGTGAGTCATCTGGATTTAACTGAGGATAAGCAATAGATTCAGTCCATTTAAAAATTAAATTTTTATCCACCAGGTTATTTTTTAATTCTAAATTAATATTATGGATTACCATATAAATTGGATGATATTTAACATAACTTAGAGGTATGTCTTGAACTGAAAATATATTAGTATCTGATTTGGTTTTACCTTTAAATAGTAGTGAACTATTATAAATTGAATAATCCAAATTATCAATTAGTTCATATACAATTCCCTGATTGTCTTGTAAATTAAATTTAACTTCAAATATATTATATTTGATGAATTCTGGATTAAATATTAGTATATCGAATTGACCAAAAGGATTTTTAATTATTAGGTCTTGGATATTATAACTATACGTGTGTTCCATTTTTATTTATTATATATAAGTCTATGTACATAATCCATCAACTTTTTAATAAAAAATTGAAAAAATGTGTATTTCATATTACTCTTTATATACATATATACAAGAATATGTCGATTATCGCATTTACTCAAGATATTGAGCTAGAACAAATAGAGAGTCTTGTTAAGACTCGTGAATTTTTCCAAGATATTATCAAATGTATTAATGATACGATTATAAACTACAATAGTTCATACAACGAACAACTTGATATTCAGGATGAAATTAATATTAAGAAAATGTCAATCCGAGATATCAGGCAGATTTTTGCTAATTTTAACAAGATTCTCAACAAGTATTTTACAGTTAAGCCTGATGCTACAATTTTGATTGATTTGGATTCTCAATGGTATTCATCAGACAAGATGCTAATTGAGACTGGTGATGCAAGACCATTTTCTCCTCCTACTCCTAATAATAGAATTATGAGTAAGATTTTGACAATTAACTGTAAACTTATTGATTTCCTGAATGATGTTCATATTCTTCAAATCAAGTCAATTAAAAACAACATCAGATATATGAAACACGAACTTGAGCAGAAGAAGTCTACTATTTCGGTTAATCAATATAACTATTTGAAATCTGTTGTTGAAGCCAAGGTCACACAATATAATACTGTTATGGACCAAATTAAGAGTGAATTTAAGGAAATCCATACCCAGTCTAAACCAATTCAATCCTACTTTTTAATCCGAGCTGATTTTGTTGAATATTTGAGCACTATCCCAATTAGTATTTTTAATATTTTCAACTCTTCTCTATTCTTTATTGAAGATGATATTGAATTCCTAGACTTTGTAATTAAGCAAAAGGAATGGTTGCCATCGGAACTAAGATGTGAATATCTTAAGAAGATTATGAAGCTAATGGAGAAACAGGGACTGGAACAAGATGTACTTGTTAAATTACATACTTTTAATCCAAACCCAGTAATCTTGGTAGATGACATTATTACAATGTATTGGAAGTCAAAGAAGGATCCTGAGTCAATTTCATACATTTACATGCTTCAAATGCTAATTTCTAGGTTTAAGCAACGGATTAATATTTATACAATCGACATTCAAAAACTGATTATGTTAACCAGTGTAGAACTTGAACTTATTTCAAAGCTTGATAAGACTCAGCTTGGATTGGAACAGAAAATTTATGAATCGATGTGCTATACCGTGCTTGATAATATTAATCATCTGGTTAATCTGAGTCCCGAGATTTTCAATTGTTATTTGATTTATCAGATTCCAAATGTACTTCTCAAGTTGTTTGATGAGACTTTTACCAACACTCAAGTTTATTCTATGTTAAATTCTATTTTTACGACTCATATGTCTAGCAGGCATGGTATCTATTATCTAAGTTCAATGATTGATGAGGCCAAGATGACAAAGCTTCAAACCTTGCTGACTGAGGAACAAGCTGGTAAGTTAACCAAGTGGTATAAGGTTTACAAACACATTAACGATAATGTTTTTGATTCGGACATTGTGGACCCACTTACTTCTACAGTTCTGGTAATTCCTAGTGTTTTCCCTATGAGCACAGATGATCCTGATAATATTGGAATTTGTGATAAACATGTATTTGGAGCTTATCTTTGGGAAAAGAAAGAGAACCCATTTACTCGTAGTGAACTTACAATTCAGGCATTTGAAGAATTTACTACCCAACCCAGATATCTGGATAAGATCAATGAGGTGAAGGCCAAGTTAAGAGAGTACGTGAAACAAGTAGATTCCTTATAAAAATATTTTATGAAGAATTTAATTTTATTTAATAAAATTTACAGATTATTTATGTAAGTGATAGTATTATTTATAATAATTTTATATATATAAAAAATTGAAAATGTATACATTTGATTGAATTATATATATTAAATTAAATAATAATATATTCAAAAATGAAAGAAAATATAGAATTTACAAGTAATTTTCTTGTTATAGAGGAAAATAACAATAGTAATAATTGTATTACTGATTGTAATAGTAGTAATATTAATAATTGTACTAATAATTCTAGTAATAAATCAGAAAAAAATTCAACAGACGATTCAGAAAATAAATCAGAAAACGATTCAGAAAATAAATCAGAAAACGATTTAGTTAATAACAATATTGATAATACAAATTCATCCAACACTAATATTAAGGATGAAAATATGATTATATTTGATAAATATATATCCAATATTAAATCAGAATTACTTTTTGATATATTTTTTAATATAAATGAAAATAAAGATGCGATACATTTACTTTATAAAATAAAAGAAAATTTAATTGAACAAATTTTAGAGAAAGAAATAATTTGTTTTAAAAAATATTTAAAGGAATTAATTTTATTAATTAAATCAAAATTTGGTATAGAATCAGATTTTGTTGCCACTATTTACATAATGTTTTATTCAAAAGATCATTTGTTTTTCAATAAAAAAAATTACTATTGGTATGGTTCAAAATTAATTATTGATATTGCTAATTTTGAAAAAATTATTAAATTTTATTATGATGTTAAAATTGAAACATTAATTACATATTTTAGATTTTGTGGATTTCAAACTACTAAATATTTAAAAGGAACTAAAGGATATGTTCATGAAAATTTTTCAAATACTCAATTAAATTTAAATGAACTTGACGATAATTTTCAATCAAGAATGGGTAAAAATAATGAAAAAAAATTTTTTGAAAATTTAGAAAAAAAAGTTATTGGTACACTAAATATTTTATCCAGTCCAACAAATGTAAATAATTCTTCTAGTCCAATAAATGTAAATAATTCTTCACAAAATTTAAATCAAAATTTAGAATCAAATGATATAGATGTATTATTAAATAGTGCTATAAACTTAGTTAAAAATAGTAATAATATGGATGAAATATCTTCATTAATAGAAATAAAAAAAATTATTGATAATAAAATAGCTATGTGTATAGCTGAAAGAATGGTTTCAAGTTCTTCAAACCAATCTGAAGAAAGTCCTAATAAAAAATATAAAATATCAAAATAAATTGTTATTTAACCTATTTTTTTAATTGTATTATTATAATAATCTACCAAATCTGTATCAGGATCATATGATAGATTAATTATTTGATTTAATACTGAATCATGTTTTTTAATTTGTTCATATATTTTATTTGATTGGGACAATTTTGAATCAATCATATCAATTTTTTGATTTAAAATATCCAATTGTTCATTTCCTCCTGTTTGATTATTTAAGTATTCTGACAATTTAATTAGATATTTTGCCTTTGATTCCAAGTTATCTGATAACTTATATTTATTTATATATTTGTTAATTTTGTAATCAATATTATTATTATTCATATTTAATATTAAATATAGATAAAAATTTCTATTCATTTAGATAATTAAATTCTTCATACAAATTATTAAACTTTAGTTTTTTACCTAACTTTTTATTAAATAAAATAAATTGTCTTCTTGCTGGGGTTGGTACACCAAAAATTGCTACACAACCATAATAATTTATTTGAAACAAAAAATCATTTACAATTATTTTATTATCATATTTAGATAAAATGTTTATTTTTTTATAATTATAATCATAACTTTCAGTAAATACTGGTATTTTTAAGTAACCTTGAGATTCACAATTAGAATTATTATAAGGTTCTGCGGTATCTTTCTCAGAGTAAATTTTTAAATTAATTTCAAATTCATTATTAGTCAGAGTTATACTACCATCAGATAAATTAGTCTTGATAAAACGCAAAATATTATATTCAGTATTAGCATCAATATCAGTTTTATCATAATTAATATCGAAAAAACTTCCATTAAATATTTCATTAATTGCATCATCAATATATTTATCTGTAATAAAACGATTTGATTTTAATTTGACATATAATTTAAAAAATATATTGAGACTAAGAACATTTGATAAAAGATACGCTAAATAATATTTGTTATAAGTACCTAGAGTATTAATAATTTCGTAGAACATTAAAATATAATCCCCTGATGAAGCATCCGAATCTTTAGATCTAACTTTCTTTAATTCTGATTTTTCTATTGTATATGATTTTAATTCAAATATTATCACATTATAATATTCTTTTAGTTTTCTCATATTTTCTTCTGTAATATCTTTTTGTTCTAGTTCATTTGTATAAATTGTTTCATTATTAATTTTTTGTACCAACCTATTTATATTGGTTGTCATTTCATCTATTTTTATATCATTGATTTTTAATTCGGATTCACTAATTGATGATATTTTATCGACTGATACTTTATATGGTAAACTCTTTTTTTTATTATCAAACAAATTTAATTTTGTTATTATATTAGTAATTTTTTCTTCCATTATAATTTTGATTAATATAAAAAATTTTATTAATCACTTTTTACTGAAAAATTGTTCTTACTTCTGATTCTGTAAATATTTTACCAAGTATACTTTTTATCTTAGTTTCTAATTCTGTTAATTTATGTCCTGATTGTTCAATCTCTCTTTCGAACTTGGTAATTTTTTCAGATGATTCTAATTTTTCTTTTTCTAATTCTTCAATTTGTTTTAATAATTTGATATCAGAAGTTCCTGTATTAGGGTGTAAAGTTGGATTTAAATTTTTAAATTCTGAATATTTTTTAACATAATCTGTAATTAGTTTTTTACGTTCTTCCATATTAGTTTTTTTAAATTGAGATTCTGAATCAATAATTTGTTTTAATTGATTTAGTTCTTCAAATATTTCTTCAATTTCTTTATTGCCTCCATGCATATGATTATTAATTCTGTATTTAACATGATAACTTAAATGATTAAAATATTTGGATAAATTAGTTGGATTATTTATGTTTGTTCTTAATTTATATACATATTTAATTATTTTATTTATATTTGTGTCCAAGCCCATAATTAAATTATTATCCTATATAAAAATATTACATAATAAAATATTTTTATATTTTTAATGTATAGATTTTAGCTGAATTAGATACTTGGTAGCATGTGGTACCAACCAACAAATACTTACCAGAATCATTTGATACAATATTTAGATTTCTACAACCATCATCACCTATTGGACTTAATGAACTTGATGGTGAAAATCCACTAGATGTTATTTTTTCTATCAAACCTGTACATGAATTAATGTGTATAATATCAAAGTATAATTTTTTATCGACAAAATCAATATCAGGACTTAAAACAAATTCAGGATC
>JACCDY010184246.1_pt1 | contig 16564 bp, 13 predicted proteins | sample 7446391 | NCBI WGS metagenome assembly JACCDY01 (sample SAMN15323451, study PRJNA562643) | freshwater metagenome | isolation source: river surface water | place: USA:Blue River Watershed | collected 2017-08-18
CGACGCGGAGGCATCGGTGCTGACCGGCGGGGTGATGTTCGGAATGACGTTCGGTTCGCGGATGGTCACGAAAGCTCCTCTCAATACGCTTGAAAGCAAGCTTCGTGAACCCGCCGTTCGTGGCGGTTCCTCGCGCCGTCCGACGGCGACGCGAGGAGCCCTCCGTTACAGCAGCAGGTTTTCCAACGTACGCCGGTAGATGTTTTTCAGCGGTTCGATCTCCACCAATGCGACATGCTCATCGATTTTGTGAATGCTCGCATTGGTCGGGCCGAATTCGACGACCTGCGGGCAGATCTGCGCGATGAAACGGCCATCGGACGTGCCGCCGGAGGTCGACAGCTCGGTATCGACGCCGGTTTCGCTCAGGATCGCCGACGACAGCGCATTGCTCAGCTCGCCGCGCGGCGTAAGGAAGGGCAGGCCGCCGACCGTCCATTTCAGGTCATAGGTGAGCTGGTGCTTGTCCAGCACCGCATGCACGCGCTGCTGCAGGCCTTCGACCGTGCTCGCAGTCGAGAAGCGGAAATTGAAATCGACCACGCATTCGCCGGGGATCACGTTCGACGCGCCGGTGCCCGCGTGGATGTTTGACATCTGCCACGAGGTCGGCGAGTAGTAGTCGTTGCCCTGGTCCCATTCGATCGCGGCCAGTTCGGCCAGCGCCGGCATGGCCAGGTGGATCGGGTTCTTCGCCATGTGCGGATAGGCGATGTGGCCCTGCACGCCCTTGATCACCAGCTTGCCGGACATGGTGCCGCGGCGGCCGTTCTTGATCATGTCGCCGATCTGCTTCACCGAGGTGGGCTCGCCGACGATGCAGTAGTCGAGCTGTTCGCCGCGCGCCTTCAGCTCATTACAGACGATCACGGTGCCGTCGATCGCCGGGCCTTCCTCATCGCTGGTGATCAGGAAGCCGATCGAGCCTTTGTGGTCCGGGTGTGCGGCGACGAACTCCTCGACCGCGACGACCATCGCGGCCAGCGAGGTCTTCATGTCAGCCGCTCCGCGGCCGTACAGCTTGCCGTCGCGGTGGGTCGGCGTGAACGGATCGGAGGTCCATTGCACCAGCGGGCCGGTGGGCACCACGTCGGTGTGGCCGGCGAATACCAGCAGCGGCTGCGCGCTACCGCGGCGCGCCCACAGGTTGGTGACGTCGCCGGAAGCGATCGTTTCGCAGGCAAAGCCCAGCGGCGACAGCCGTTCGGCCATCTTCAGCTGGCAACCGCCGTCGGCTGGCGTGACGGAGTGCAGGGAAATCAGTTCTTCGGTCAGCGCGAGGGTCTTGCTCATGCTTGCAGGGTCTCTTCGTAGCGTGCCGGGTCGAAACCGACCAGCACCTGGTTGTTGGCGCACAGCACAGGCCGCTTGATGACGCTGGTATTTTCCAGCATCAGCGCGGTCGCTCCGGCGGCGTCGGTGACGGACGCTTTCTTCTCGTCGGTCAGGCCGCGCCAGGTCGTGCCTTTCTTGTTCACCAGGGTTTCCCACGGGACCTGCTTCAGCCATGCCGCGACAGTGGCTTTGTCGAGCCCGGCTTTTTTGAAGTCGTGGAAATGGTAAGAAAGGCCCGCCTGGTCGAGCCAGGTACGGGCCTTTTTCACGGTATCGCAGTTCGGGATGCCGTACAGCGTAATCATTAGTCCCGGAGCAGCTCGTTGATCGAGGTCTTCGCGCGCGTTTTCTCATCCACACGCTTGACGATGACTGCGCAGTACAGGCTGTACTTGCCATCGGCCGACGGCAGGTTGCCGGACACGACGACCGAACCTTCCGGGATGCGGCCATAAGTCACTTCGCCGGTCGCGCGGTCATAGATCTTGGTCGACTGGCCAATGTACACGCCCATCGAGATCACCGAATTCGCCTCGACGATCACGCCTTCGACGACTTCGGAGCGCGCGCCGATGAAGCAGTTGTCTTCGATGATGGTCGGGTTGGCCTGCATCGGCTCGAGCACGCCGCCGATGCCGACGCCGCCGGACAGGTGGACGTTCTTGCCGATCTGGGCGCAGGAACCGACGGTCGCCCAGGTGTCGACCATCGTGCCTTCATCGACGTAGGCGCCGATGTTCACGTACGACGGCATCAGCACCACGTTCTTGCCGATGAAGCTGCCGCGGCGCGCAACCGCCGGCGGCACCACGCGGAAGCCGCCGTTGGCGAAGTCTTCGGCGGTGTAGTTGGCGAACTTGGTCGGCACCTTGTCATAGAACTGCATGCCGCTGCCGCCGGAGATCGGCACGTTGTCTTCGAGGCGGAACGACAGCAGCACGGCCTTCTTCACCCACTGGTTGACGACCCAGGCGCCGCTGTCTTTCTGCGCGACGCGCAGCGTGCCCTGGTTCAGTTGCTCGATGACGGCGGCGACGGCGTCACGCACGTCGGCCGGGGCCGACTTCGGCGAAAAACTGGTGCGCTCTTCCCAGGCGCTCTCGATGATGCTTTGCAGTTGTTGGGTCATGATGTCTCTGTGGTCAGGGATTGGAATTGGGGTCAGGGGGTCAGGCGGCCAGTTTGCGCGTGAACTCGACGATGCGCTTTGCAGCTTCCAGGCATTCGTCGACTTCGGCAACCAGCGCCATCCGGATGCGGTTCGCGCCGGGATTGACGCCGTGCGCGTCACGCGCAACGTAGCTGCCCGGCAGGACCGTCACATTATATTCGGCGTACAGCCGCTTCGCGAATTCGGTGTCGGTGATCTTTGCCAGCTTGTCGACCCGCGCCCAGAGATAGAAGCCGGCGTCGGGCAGCGACACGTCGAGCACCTCGGCCAGCATCGGCGTGACCTGATTGAACTTGCGAACGTACTTGTCGCGGTTTTCGTCGACATGGGACTCGTCGTTCCAGGCGACGATGGACGCGGCCTGCACCGACGGGCTCATGGCGCTGCCGTGATAGGTGCGGTACAGCAGGAACTGCTTCAGGATCGCGGCGTCGCCGGCGACGAAGCCCGAGCGCATGCCGGGCACGTTCGAGCGTTTCGACAGGCTGGAGAACGCGATCAGCCGCTCAAAGCCGCGGCCGAGCTTGTGCGCGGCTTCCATCGAGCCGAGCGGCTTCTGGTCGCCGAAATAGATTTCGGAGTAGCACTCGTCGGCCGCGATCACGAAGCCATGCTTGTCCGACAGCGCGAAAAGTTCTTTCCAGTCGTCCAGCGTCAGCACCGCGCCGGTCGGGTTGCCGGGCGTGCAGATGAACAGCAGCTGCACGCGCGCCCAGACGTCGTCCGGCACGGACGAGAAATCCGGCGCGAAATTGCGCGCCGGATCGGAGTTGGCAAAGAAGGGTTCGGCGCCCGCGAGGAAGGCCGCGCCTTCATAAATCTGGTAGAACGGATTCGGGCAGAGCACGACCGCCTTCGCCGCCGGGTCGATCACGGCCTGTGCGAGCGCAAACAGCGCTTCGCGAGAGCCGTTCACCGGCAGCACCTCGGTGGCCGGGTCGAGCGACGGCAGGCCGTATCGGCGCTCCAGCCAGCCGCAGATGGCCTTGCGCAGCGCATCACTGCCGGCCGTGGTCGGGTAGTTCGCCAGCCCGGACAGGTTGTCCGCCAGCGCCTGCTGAATGAACGGCGGCGTCGGGTGTTTCGGCTCGCCGATGCCCAGGCTGATCGGCGCATACGCGGGATTCGGCGTCACGCCGGCGAACAGTTGCCGCAGTTTTTCAAAAGGGTAAGGCTGGAGTTTGGCGAGCAGGGGATTCACGGCGGACAGAAGGGGCTGAAATTCGGGTTGACAGGCCGCCGGATTATACCTGTGGAAACCCGGGGCGCACGAAGGGGACGCGCAGGCCGCGGCAAGACTCGGAAAGGCTCCACCCGGATGATATGATTGCGCGACTTTGATCGTCCCCGCCGGGCATTCCGCCCGGTTTCTCTTTTTTGGCTGGAAAAGACGTGCGGTTAACTTCCATCAAACTCTCGGGCTTCAAGTCCTTCGTCGACCCCACCAACTTCCAGGTCCCCGGACAACTGGTCGGCGTGGTCGGTCCGAACGGCTGCGGCAAGTCGAACATCATTGACGCGGTGCGCTGGGTGCTGGGCGAGTCGAAAGCCTCCGAACTGCGCGGCGAATCGATGCAGGACGTGATCTTCAACGGCTCGACCAACCGCAAGCCGGCCGGCCGTGCGTCGGTGGAGCTGGTCTTCGACAACAGCGCCGGCAAGGCGGCAGGCCAGTGGAGCACCTTCGCCGAGATCTCGGTGAAGCGCACGCTGACCCGCGACGGCACGTCGACCTACTACATCAACAACCAGGCGGTGCGCCGCCGCGATATCCAGGACATCTTCCTCGGTACCGGCCTCGGCCCGCGCGCTTACGCGATTATCGGGCAGGGCATGATCTCGCGCATCATCGAGGCGCGCCCGGAAGAGCTGCGCATCTTCCTCGAGGAAGCCGCCGGCGTGTCGAAGTACAAGGAACGCCGCCGCGAGACCGAGAACCGCCTGCAGGACACGCGCGAGAACCTGCAGCGCGTCGAGGACATCCTGCGCGAACTGAACGTCAACGTCGACAAGCTGCAGGGACAGGCCGAGGTCGCGCAGAAATTCCATCAGCTGCAGGGCGAACAGGAAGAAAAGCAGAAGCTGCTGTGGCTGTTGCGCAAGAACGAGGCGATGGCCGAGCAGCAGAAGTTCGCGCGCGACATTGAACGCGCGCAGACCGAGCTGGAAGAACAGTCCGCAAAGCTGCGGCACGTCGAGACCGAGCTCGAGCACCTGCGGCAGGAACATTACGCCGCCGGCGACCGCATGCACCAGGCGCAGGGCGCGCTGTACCAGACGAATTCCGAGATCGGCAGCCTCGAGGCGCAGATCAAGTTCGTGATCGAGTCCCGCAACCGCCTGCAGACCCAGCTGAATTCGCTGTCGGCGCAGCGCGACCAGTGGCAGCGCCAGAGTACCCAATTCCAGGATGAGCTGGCGCAGGCCGAGATGGAGCTCGAAGAGCACGGCATGCGCGTGGCCGAGTCGCAGCAGACGCTGCAGATGAAGCAGGAAGAACTGCCGGCCATCGAAGAGGCATGGCGCGCCGCCCAGCTGGCGACCACCGAATCGCGTTCGCGCATCATGCAGGTCCAGCAGCGGATCGAGCTCGAATCCGCGCACCAGCGCAATGCGTCGAACATCCTGTCGGGTCTTGCGCAGCGGCGCGAGCGCCTCGCGCAGGAAAAGAACATGCTGGCGCTGCCGGATACCGCGCACCTGACCAACCTGAAGATGCAGGTCGAGGAAAAGGAAATGCAGCTCGAGAGTGCGCAGGCCGACCTGGCCGCCGCACGCGAACTGCAGCCGCGCCTCGAGCAGGAAAGGCGCGACGCACAGCAGGCCGTGAATGCCGAGACAGCGAACCATGCGCAGCTGGAAGCGCGCCTGGCCGCGCTGCGGCAGCTGCAGGAAAGCGTGCAGACCGAAGGCAAGGTCGCGCCCTGGCTGAACAAGCACGAGCTGGGCACGCTGCCGCGGCTTTGGCAGAAGCTGTCGATCGAGCAGGGCTGGGAGACGGCGCTGGAAGCGGTGCTGCGGGAGCGCACCGGCGCGCTCGAGATGTCCAATCTCGACTGGGCGAAGGCCTTTTTCAGCGATGCGCCGCCGGCCAAGCTGTCGCTGTACACGCTGTCCGGCAATACCGTGCCGGCCGAGGCAGCGCCCGCCGGCCTCAAATCGCTGCTGAGCCTGATGAAGGTCGACGATCCGGGCCTGCGTGCGCTGATGCAGGACTGGCTGCAGGGCGTGTTCGTTGCTGACGACGCGGCCGCGGCGCTGGCTGACCGCGCGAAGCTGCCGGTCGGCGCGACGATGGTGACCCGCGAAGGCCACCTGATCGGCAAGCTGTCGGTGCGCTTCTATGCATCCGATTCCGAGCAGGACGGCATGCTGGCGCGCCAGCAGGAGATCGACAACCTGACCCGTCAGGTACGCGCGCAGCAGATGCTGGCCGACGAGGCGCGGCAGCGCTCGGTGCGTGCCGACGCCGCGCTGACGCAGGGCACGCAGCGGCTGGAGCAGCTGACCCAGCAGGTCAGCGCCGTACAGCAGACACTGCACAGCCTGCAGATCGACTTGCTGAAGCTGACCGAGGCGGTCGAGCGTTTCAGCCAGCGCAGCACGCAGATCGAAAATGACCTGACCGAGATCAATGCGCAGGAAGCAGAGCAGCAGCAGGTGCAGGCCGAGGCCGAACAGGCGCTCGAGCAGCTCGATGTCGAGCTCGGCGAGGTGCAGGAAGCGCACGAGGACGGGCAGACCGCCTACCTCGAGCGCGAGGCAGCGCTGAACCGGGCGCGCGAGCAGCTGCGCGAGCTGGAGCTGTCCGCGCAGCAGGCCGAATTTGCGCAGCGCTCGCATGAGAATCGCATCGAGGAGCTCAAGCGCAGCATCTCCACCGCGCTCGAACAGTCGGCGCAGCTGTTCGCCAGCATGGAGCAGGGCACGCTCGAACTTGAGCAGCTGGACGATCAGGCGGCGCAGGCCGGCCTGCAGTCGCTGCTGGAGCGCCGCAGCGAGCAGGAAGTGGCGCTGGCGAATGCGCGGCACGAACTCGACCAGCTGACGCAGCGCATGCGCCAGCATGACGAATCGAAGATGGCGGCCGAGCGCGGCCTGCAGCCGATCCGTGACCGCATCGTTGAACTGCAGCTGAAGGAGCAGGCAGCGCGCCTGAACCAGGAACAGTATGCGGAGGCGCTGGCGAACACCCAGGCCGACGAGTCTGTGCTGGCGGAAAAGCTGTCCGACGACCTGCGGCCTTCTTACCTGCAGGGCGAAGTCACGCGGCTGACGAATGCCATCAGCGCGCTCGGCCCGGTGAACCTCGCGGCGCTCGACGAGCTGGCGCAGGCCTCAGAGCGGAAGAACTTCCTCGACGCGCAGAACGCCGACCTGACCGAAGCGATCACGACGCTGCAGGACGCGATCCACAAGATCGACATGGAGACGCGCGACCTGCTGAAGGACACCTTCGACAAGGTCAACCATCATTTCGGCGAGCTGTTCCCGATCCTGTTCGGCGGCGGCAACGCGAAGCTCGTGATGACGGGCGAAGAGATCCTGGATTCCGGCGTGCAGGTGATGGCGCAGCCGCCCGGCAAGAAGAACGCGACGATCCACCTGCTGTCCGGCGGCGAAAAGGCGCTGACCGCGACCGCGCTGGTGTTCTCGATCTTCCAGCTGAATCCGGCGCCGTTCTGCCTGCTGGACGAGGTCGACGCGCCGCTCGACGACGCCAATACCGAGCGCTTCTGCAACATGGTGAAGAAGATGTCCGCCTACACGCAGTTCCTTTTCATCTCGCACAACAAGATTGCGATGGAAATGGCGCAGCAGCTGATCGGCGTGACAATGCAGGAGCAGGGGGTGTCGCGCATCGTCGCGGTGGACATGGAGTCGGCGGCCAACCTGGCGACCCAGCAGCAGGCGGCCTGAGCCGCCTGTCCGGATCAGGGCCCGCTACCGCGCTAGTCGTAGCGCAACGCGGTACGGGCCATCGCGGCGCGCTTCTGGTAGTAGGCCTCGTTGTCTTCGGCCTCGCGCGCGCGGGCATGCTCGACAGCCGCGCAGATCATGTAATGTTCTTCTGCGCGGCGATACCACCAGTGCCGCAGCAGGCGCAGCACGGGACGTACGGACAGCATGGTCAGCGCGGACAGCTTGATTTCGGATGGGTTCGACATGGTTTTCTCCTCGCTCCTGCATCGAATTTTTTATTATCGTAATGACAAAGATTTCGCGAAGATTGATGATCGTCAACTTTAAAGCAAGGCAACGGCGAACTCGCTTGCCTGGTGCGGTCCGCTTCCTTCAGAGTGAAAAGCAGCGAAATCTTTGCTGAGCTTCGTTAAAATCTTTCCTTATTGAACATTTCTCGTCAGAAAGAGCATTGAATGACTGAGTTCCATGCCAGCCTGGTAGCGATCGGTGCCGTGGTCGTGGTGGGTGTCATTTCCTACAACAAATGGCAGGAGTGGCGCGCGAAGAAGTCGGTCGACCAGGCGTTTTCGCCGATGGAGGACGACGTGCTGATGCGCGACGGCCAGCCGATGCCGCGGCAAGAGCCGGTGCTGACGCCTTTCGAAGGCCCGGACATCGTGCATGCGGAAGACCTCGGCCACGAGTCTCCCCACATACCGCTGGGGACGGCGCCGGACCGCATGACCGACGAGGCCGTCATCGCGCCGGAACCGGCACCGCCGCAGGCGCCGGCGGAGGTGCCGCGCAAGCCGTCGCCGCTGGACCCGGGGATCGACCTGATCGTCCCGCTCGCGCTCGACATGCCGCTGCGCGGCGACAAGGTCGTGCAGGCATTCCAGCCGCTGCATATCGTCGGCAACAAGCCGGTCCGGTTGGTGGGCGAAACGCCTGCCGGCGACTGGGAGCCGGTGTCGGTGGGGGGGGTTTATCGTTCGCTGCAGGTCGGCGTGCAAATGGCTACCCGCAGCGGCGCGCTGACCGAACTGGAATTTTCCGAACTGGCGTCGCGCCTCGATCAGCTGTCGGACGATCTCGCCGCCAGCCCGGGATTGCCGGAGATGGGCGCGGCGATCGCTGCCGCGCGTGCGCTGCACCAGCGCGTGCATGACTTCGATGCGCGCCTGTCGATCAACGTGCGCGCCAATTCGTCGCCGTGGATGGTGGCGACGCTGAAGCCGGCGCTGCAGCGACAGGGCATGGAGCTGCGGCCGGATGGTCGCCTCGTCATGCCTGACGGCGACGGCGGGCTGCTGTTCTCCGTCAGCTTGACTTCCGACCCGTCGGAGGAGACGACGCGGCAAATCACGTTGCTGTTGCCGGTCGCGCTGGTTGCGCCCGAACGCGAAGGTTTCCGCGCGATGACGGCGTTCGCCAAGACGATCGCCACCCGCCTGTCCGGCACGGTGGTCGATGACGAAGGTCAGCCGTTGCCGGAAGCGACGCTGACGGCCATCGGGCAGGAAGTCGACGAGTTCTATCGGGAGATGGACAGGGCCGGCATTCCTGCCGGATCGTCGCTCGCGCATCGCCTGTTCGCCTGATGGCGCAGCAAGACCTGTTCGGCGCACCCGGCGCCGAACCCGACCGGCAGGACTGGCGCGCGCGCAGCACATGGCTGCGCGGCGAGCTGAACCGGCACGCGCATGCTTACTATGTGCTCGACAATCCGAGCATCCCGGACGCCGAATACGACCAGCTGTTCAGCGAGCTGCAGCAGCTCGAAGCCGCGCATCCGCAGCTGGTGACGCCGGACTCGCCGACGCAGCGCGTCGGCGGCGCGCCGTTGCCCGAATTCGCGCAGGTGCGGCATGACGTACCCATGCTGTCGATTAATAACGGCTTCTCCGAAGAAGACATCCGCGCATTCGATCGCCGCGTCCGCGAAGGCCTCGCCTCGCTGCATGACGTCGATTATGCGTGCGAGCTGAAGTTCGACGGACTGGCGATCAACCTGCGTTATGTGGACGGCCTGCTGGTGCAGGCGGCCACGCGCGGCGACGGCAGCACCGGCGAAGACGTCACCGCCAACATCCGTACCGTACGCTCGATCCCGCTGCGCCTGCACACCGACCGGCCGCCCGCCGTGATCGATGTGCGTGGCGAGGTGCTGATGTTCAAGGCGGATTTCGCCCGGCTGAACCAGCGGCAGCGTGACGCCGGCCAGAAAGAATTTGCGAACCCGCGCAATGCGGCGGCAGGCAGCCTGCGGCAGCTCGATCCGCGCGTGACTGCTCAGCGCAGCCTGCGGTTCTTTGCCTACGGCGTCGGCCACCTTGAGGGCGCGCCGTTGCCGGACACGCATTCCGACCTGCTCGACTGGTACCACACGCTCGGCATTCCGGTTTGCACGGAACGCGCTGTCGTGCGCGGCGCCGACGGCCTGCTCGGCTTCTTTGCCGACATCGGCTCGCGGCGTCCCGCGCTGCCGTACGAAATCGACGGCGTGGTGTACAAGCTCAACAGCGTCGCGCAGCAGCGCACGCTCGGCTTCGTGTCGCGCGCGCCGCGTTTCGCGCTGGCGCACAAGTTTCCCGCCGAAGAGGCCACCACGACCGTGCTTGGCATCGATGTGCAGGTGGGTCGCACCGGTGCGCTGACACCGGTCGCACGACTGGCGCCGGTCTCGGTCGGCGGCGTGACCGTCACGAATGCGACGCTGCACAACGAGGACGAGGTAAGGCGCAAGGACATCCGTATCGGCGACAGCGTGATCGTGCGCCGCGCTGGCGACGTGATTCCCGAGGTGGTTGCCAACGTGCCCGAGCGCCGGCCGGCAGACGCGCGCGAATTCGTGATGCCGACCGAATGCCCGGTCTGCGGCTCGGCGATCGTGCGGCCTGAAGAAGAGGCCGTCGCGCGCTGCTCCGGCGGCTGGATCAAATGCGCCGCGCAGCGCAAGGGTGGCCTGCTGCATTTCGTGTCGCGCCGCGCGATGGACATTGAAGGCCTCGGCGAGCAGCTGGTTGAACAGCTGGTCGACCGCGGACTCGTCACGACCCCCGCTGATTTCTACCGGCTCGGCCTGACCGCGCTGGCCGAGCTCGACCGGATGGCGCAGAAGTCCGCGCAGAACGTGCTTGATGCGCTGGACAAATCGAAATCGACGACGCTGGCGCGCTTCATTTATGCACTCGGCATCCGCCATGTCGGCGAGTCGACCGCGAAGTCGCTGGCGCGGCATTTCGGTCAGCTGGACGCGCTGCTGCAGGCGAATGAGGCCCAGGTGCTCGAAGTGGATGACATCGGGCCGGTGGTCGCGAAGTCGATCCTCGACTTCCTGTCCGACCCGCTGAACCGCGAGCTGATCGAGCAATTGCGCGCAGCCGGCATCCATTGGGACGAACACGCGGTCGAGCGCCGCGTGCTGCATCTTGCGGGCCAGACGTTCGTGCTGACCGGCACGCTGCCCACGCTCAAGCGCGACGAAGCGCAAGCGATGATCGAAGCCGCCGGCGGCAAGGTTGCCGGCTCGGTCTCGAAGAAAACGAATTACGTGGTCGCCGGCGACGACGCCGGCAGCAAGCTGGCGAAGGCCGAAGCGCTGGGCGTTGCGGTGATCGACGAGGCCGCATTGATGAAATTACTGGAGACTCCCGAATGAGCAACCTGATCAAGAAAGCCGTGTTCCCGGTCGCGGGACTGGGCAGCCGCTTCCTGCCGGCGACCAAGGCGCAGCCGAAGGAAATGCTGCCGATCGTCGACAAGCCGCTGATCCAGTATGCGGTCGAGGAAGCGGTCGAGGCCGGCATCACGGAGATGATCTTCATCACCGGTCGCAACAAGCGTGCAATCGAGGACCACTTCGACAAAGCCTATGAGCTCGAGGCCGAGCTCGAGGCCGCCGGCAAGGAAAAGCTGCTGGACATGGTGCGCGAGGTGATACCGAAGAACGTGAACTGCATGTACATCCGGCAGCCGCAGGCGCTGGGACTGGGCCATGCGGTGCTGTGCGCTCGTCCCATCGTCGGCAACGATCCGTTCGCGGTGCTGCTGGCCGACGATTTCATGCAGGGCGACCCGGGCGGCCCGGGAGTGATGCGCCAGATGTGCGAGCAGTTCGCGCGCGAACAGTCCAGCCTGCTCGGCGTGCAGGACGTGCCGCGCGAGCACACGAAGCAGTACGGCATCGTCAGCACCGAGCCCTTCGGCGACCGGCTGGAGAAGGTCAAGGGCATCGTCGAGAAGCCGGCGCCGGAAGTCGCGCCGTCGACGCTGGCCGTGGTCGGCCGCTACGTGCTGACCAACCGCGTGTTTTCCTGCCTCGAGAAGATCGGCAAGGGCGCCGGCGGCGAGATCCAGCTGACCGACGGCATCGAGGCGCTGATGCAGTACGAGACCGTGCTGGCCTATCGCTACCACGGCCGCCGCTTCGACTGCGGCTCCAAGCTGGGCTACCTGCAGGCGTCGGTGGAGATCGGCCTGCAGCACGCGGAAACCGGCGCGGCATTCGCCGCCTGGCTTGCGCAGCGCGGCTGAACGGAGGCTGCCATGGCCGTGCGCGACATACTGAGAATGGGCGACCCGCGGCTCTTGCGCGTGGCCGAGCCCGTGCGCGAGTTCGACACGCCCGAACTGCACGCACTCATTGCCGACCTGTTCGACACGATGCACGCGGCCAACGGCGCCGGGCTGGCCGCGCCGCAGATCGGCGTCAACCTGCAGCTGGTGATCTTCGGATTCGGGCGCAACGCCCGCTATCCTGATGCGCCTGCGGTGCCGGAGACCGTTCTGCTCAATCCGGTGCTCGAGCCTTTGTCCGATGATATGGAGGAGGGCTGGGAAGGTTGCCTGTCCGTTCCCGGACTGCGCGGCTGGGTGCCGCGGCATTCGCGCCTGCGCTACAGCGGCGTTGATGCTTTCGGCCAGCCGCTGGTGCGCGAGGTGGACGGCTTCCACGCACGCGTGGTGCAGCATGAGTGTGATCACCTGATTGGCGTGCTGTATCCGATGCGTGTCAGGGATTTCAGCCGTTTCGGCTTTACCGACGTGCTGTTTCCCGGTACCGCCGATCTGGCGGACGATTAAGCCCGACAGGCCGATTAGGGCAGTTAGGCAAATTTGCAACCGTTTGCATTACCCGCTTTCCCGGGAAAGGATGCTGTGCTAGCCTTTCTGGAGAAAGGGGGTGGCATGATTGCATACGAGCAAAATCGTGCAGGCCATGCGGATGCCTCGGCCGTACTCGGCAAGGCCGTCATACGCGCGGCCGACCGGCTGGCGATTTCGCATGCATTGCTGGCCCGTATCCTCGGCGTCAGCCCCCCGACCATCACCCGCCTGTACAACGGCGAATACCGCCTCGACCAGCGTCGCAAGGAATGGGAGCTGGCCTTGCTGTTCGTCCGGGCGTTCCGCTCGCTCGACTCGATCGTCGGCGACGAGCAGGCAGCGCGCCGCTGGCTGGGCAGCGACAACCACGCGCTGGGCACCCGTCCCCTCGATTTGCTGCCGCAGGCAGAAGGTCTGGTCCGTGTCGTTCACTACCTGGACGCCTCCCGCGGTCTCGTCTGAGACCCGCCCCTGGCGGGCGGTCGCCTGGCGGATCGTCGAGTCGCAGCACATAGCCGCGACGATGAAGCTGGTCGACACGCGCGACGAGCAGGACGTGCTCGAATCCCTGCTCGAGTCCAGCAAACCACGGCTGGCGGCACGACTTGCCGGGCTCGATTATCTGCTGGCGACGCCTTTCCGCTATCACCCGCTGCGCAGCGGTTCGCGCTTTCGCGGCGTCACCGATCCCGGGGTCTTCTATGGCGCCGGTTCGATACAGACGGCCGGCGCCGAACTCGGCTACTGGCGCTGGCGCTTCCTGCTGGATGCGCCGGAGCTGGAGCGCATTGATCCGGTCGCGCATACCGCATTCAGCGTGGAGATGGGCACGGCCGCGGTCGACCTGCGGCTGCCGCCTTTCGACCGCGACCGCGCCATCTGGCGGCATCGTTCCGACTATGCGGCCACGCAGGCGTTTGCGCGGATAGCGCGCGACGCCGGCGTCGGCGGCATCGTCTACCAGTCGGTACGAGACCCGGAGCCGGGATGGTGCATTGCGCTGCTCGACCCCGGCGGCTTTGCGCAGGCCCGGCCACTTGCAGGCATGCAGACCTGGTATCTGGCTGTGTCGCGCCGCGCGGTGACCTGGCGGCGCGAAGCGGAATCCATGACCTTTTCGGTCGCCCACTGGGAAGCGGCCTGAGCCGGCGCCGTGGCGCCGGCTGCCATCAGAAGCCTTCGTCGTCGCGCAGGTAGCGCCACTGGCCGACTGGCAGGTGGCCGAGCTTGACCTGGCCGATGCGCACCCGCTTGAGGCCGATCACCTTCAGTCCGACCAGTTCGCACATGCGGCGAATCTGGCGCTTCTTGCCTTCGCGCAGGATGAAGCGCAACTGGTCGTCGTTCTGCCAGCTGACCTTCGCCGGACGCAACGGCTGGCCGTCGAGCGACAGGCCGTGGTTCAGCCGCTTCAGGTCGGCGTCCGGCAGACGGCCGGGCTTCTGGTACTTCACCCGCACCAGGTATTCCTTCTCGATGTTGCTGTCCTCGCCGATCAGCTGCTTCGCAACCCGACCGTCCTGCGTCAGCACCAGCAGGCCGACCGAGTCGATGTCGAGGCGGCCGGCCGGCACGAGGCTTCTCAGCTGGGCGGCAGAGAACTGCACAGGCGAGTCGTCTTCAGGCCAGCGATTCTCGGGACGGACGAGGGTGGATGCCGGCTTGTAGCCGTCTTCAGCCTGCCCGCTGACGAAGCCCATCGGCTTGTTCAGCAGCACTGTCACGCGGCGTGCCTGTTCGGCCTGTGCCTGACGTTCGATGGTGATCTTCTGGTGCGGCAGCACCTTGCTGCCGAGCTCGGAGATGACCTTGCCGTCGACTTTGACCCAGCCCTTGGCGATCCATTCGTCTGCCTCGCGGCGCGAGCACAGGCCGAGTTCGGACATGCGTTTGGACAGGCGTAGGGGTTCGGTCATGGCGTGTTGTTCCGGAAAATGGGCGGCAGCGCTCAGGCTGCCAAATCGTTCAAATGCGCAGCGCGTCAAGCAGTTCGGACTCGAGCGCAATTTGCGTGCGCGCGTTGGCCAGCGTCGGGCCGTCGACGAGGAACACGTCCTCGACCCGCTCGCCGAGCGTCGTGATCTTCGCCGTGTGCAGGTTGACCTTGTAGCGCGCCAGCACGCTGGCAATCGAGTAGAGCAGGCCGGTGCGATCGCTGGCCGAGATCTGCAGCAGGTGATACTGGCCGCGCTCGTCGGGCTGCAGGTGCACCGTCGGCGTCATCGGGAAGCTGCGTGACATCCGCGACAGCCGCGGCTTGACCGGCACCGGCAGGTCGTCGTCGGTTTCCAGCCAGCGCGCGAGATCGTGCTCGATCAGTGTGATCAGCTCGCGGTAGTTGTCGGCGAACGTCGGCTCGCTGACCAGGAAGGTATCGAGCGCATAGCCGTGCCGGGTGGTCTGCACCTTGGCGTCAAGGATGCTGAAATTCTTGCGGTCGAAATAGCTGCAGATGCGTGCGAACAGGTCAGGGCGGTCGCGCAGGTAGACAGCCACCTGCATGCCTTCACCGATCGGGCCGAGGCGGCAGCGCACCACCGCGCGCGGGCTGTCGACATGCTCGGCCAGCACGCGCGTCTGCCACGCGATCTCGGACGCGTCATGGCGCAGGAAGTAGCCGACGTCGAGATTTTTCCACAGCGGTTCGTGCACGTTGGCCGGCAGGCCGAACAGGCGCAGCGTGGCCATTGCCTCCTGCTGCCGGTTCTTCAGCTCGCGGTCAGCCGACGGCGCTTCGCCGCCCAGTACGCGCAGGCTCATCCGGTACAGGTCCTCGAGCAGCTTGCCCTTCCATGCATTCCACACCTTCGGGCTGGTGCCGCGGATGTCGGCAACGGTCAGCAGGTAAAGCGCGGTCAGGCGGCGCTCGTCCTTCACGGTATCGACGAAGGCGCGCACGACGTCCGGGTCGGACAGGTCCTGCTTCTGCGCGACCTGCGACATCAGCAGGTGCTGCTCGACCAGGAAGACAATGAAGTCCGTGTCGTCCTTCGACAGTCCGTGGTCGCGACAGAAACGGCGCGCGTCGGCCTTGCCGAGCACCGAATGGTCACCGCCGCGCCCCTTGGCGATGTCGTGGAACAGCGCGGCAATGTAGATCAGCCACGGCTTGTGGAAGTTGGCGATCAGCTGGCTGCAGAACGGGTATTCGTGCGAGTGCTCGGGAATCGCGAAGCGGCGCACGTTGCGCACCACCATCAGGATGTGCTGATCGACCGTGTACACATGGAACAGGTCATGCTGCATCTGCCCGATGATGCGGCGGAAATTCGGCAGGTAGCGGCCGAGGATGGACAGCTGGTTCATCGAGCGCAGCGCGCGCGTGACGCCATTCGGCGCCTGCAGGATCTGCAGGAACAGCGCACGGTTCTCCGGATCGCTGCGGAACGCCGCATCGATGCCGAAGCGCGCATGCCAGAGCGCGCGCTGCGCGCGCGCAGTCATGCCCTTGAGGTCGCGGTGGCGCTGCAGCAGCAGGAAAATCTCCAGCATCGCCGACGGCGCCTGCTCGAACAGGTCGTCGTGCGCGATGTCGATCAGGCCATTGATTTCATTGAAACGCTCGTTCAGCGGACGCGACACGCCCGCCTGCGGGAACAGGTGCGCCTCGATGTTCTGCAGCAGGATGGAATTGAGCTGGGTGACGGCCTTGGCCGCCCAGTAGTAGCGCTGCATCAGCACTTCGCTGGCGCGCCGTTCGGGCGTGGTCTCGAAGCCGAAAGACTCGGCGATCTGTCCCTGCAGGTCAAACACCAGCCGGTCTTCGCGTCGGCGTGCGAGCAGGTGCAGGCGGATGCGGATTTCCTTGAACGCGCGCTCTTTCTGCGCGATCTGGCGCGCTTCGGTGGCGGTGATCATGTTGCTGGCCGCCAGCTCGCGCCACGAATTGCCGAGGCCGGCGGCGCGGGCGACCCACAGGATCACCTGCAGGTCGCGCAGCCCGCCCGGGCTCTCCTTGCAGTTGGGCTCGAGGCTGTACGGCGTGTTCTCGTACTTCACGTGCCGCTGGCGCAGTTCGAGCACCTTGTCCTGGAAAAATGCGCG
>JACCDY010930606.1_pt1 | contig 16563 bp, 11 predicted proteins | sample 7446391 | NCBI WGS metagenome assembly JACCDY01 (sample SAMN15323451, study PRJNA562643) | freshwater metagenome | isolation source: river surface water | place: USA:Blue River Watershed | collected 2017-08-18
GCTCAACCTCCAGGTACTGTGCGCGGTCAAATTCGCTTAACAGAGCAGGGCGAAGTTATTGGATCAAAGTACGCTAATCCTGAAATTGGGAGGCGTAATTTAGAAACTTTGGTGGCTGCTACTTTAGAGGCGACTTTATTAAAACCTACTAAGCCAGCTAGCAAAGCGTTTCTAGATGCGGCAGCAAAGATTTCCGAATCAAGCATGAATGCTTATCGTGGGCTTGTCTATGAAACTCCTGGTTTTGCAGAATATTTTTTTGATGCAACGCCAATAAGAGAGATTGCAAAGCTTAATATTGGCTCGCGTCCTGCTAGTCGTAAGCCCAGTCAGAAGATTGAAGACTTGCGTGCCATCCCATGGGGCTTTAGTTGGGGACAATGCCGCCTGACTTTACCTGGCTGGTATGGATTTGGGTCTGCTATTCAAGAGTTTTTGGATCAACCTAAGGCTGCTGATAAAAAGGCCGCCCTGAGTCTTCTGCAAAAGATGTACAAAGAGTGGCCTTTTTTTAGGACGCTTTTATCCAATATGGATATGGCTTTAGCCAAGAGCGATTTAGCATTAGCCTCTCGTTACAGTGAGTTGGTGCCTGATTCCAAGTTGCGCAAAAGAATCTTCAATGCCATTGAGGCGGAGTGGGGTAAGACCATTGAGGCATTGACTGTTATCACAGGAGAGAAAGTGCGTTTAGCTAAAAATCCTGCACTAGCAAGATCCATTAGAAATCGCTTCCCATATATTGATCCACTCCACCATTTGCAGGTGGAGCTAGTGCGTCGCTATCGTGCAGGTAAACATGATGAACGCGTACAACGGGGTATTCATATTGCAATTAATGGAATTGCGGCTGGCTTAAGGAACACTGGATAAATCCATAATAAATTCTTTAATGGCGCAACCTGAATTTATAAATAGGATGTGCCCCGAGATTTCAAAGCCCTTCAACAAAAATGGACCGCCCGCATTACGCATGCGCGCGCTCACTGGGCAACATTTCATAAGCGCGTAAGACACAATCGCAACACAGTAGCTGGCTTTAATTGGAATGCCGATCCCGCTGGCAAAGACTTCTATAGCCTAAGAGCGAATCTCATACACGGGACTATCTCCGCAGTGCTGCCTAACGTGTATGCACGTAATCCAGAAATATCAACAACACCCACTCGCTCGGGCGCGGATATAAAGCTCTTTTGCAAAACACTGGAGAAAGTCACCAACAGAGCGCTAGAACATGCCCAGCTCAAGAATCGAGCCAAGTCCACCGTAAGGGCGGCACTCACTTGCAGCTTTGGAATTCTGAAAGTGATGTATCAGCGTGACCCAAGCAAGGACTCATATATCCAAGGTCGCATCAACGATGCCCAAGAAAATCTTCTAGCTATAGAGGAGCTAGCGCGAGACCTTCAAGGGGATGACCAACAGGATCATCATGACGCCAAGAGAGCAGAGCTAGAGGAGCTTATCAAGTCACTCCAAGAGCAATCTGAAGTGCAATCTGCTGAAGGCTTGGTAATCGACCGAGTCCTTACTGAAAACCTCCTCATTGATCCTTCGATCTGTGAGTTCTGGGATTACACCGATGCAGACTGGATCTGCCAAATCATCCCGATGAAGCGTTGCCAAGCGGAAGCGCTCTACAAAAAGAACTTAGCTAACGCCAAAATCTACCAACCAGGCCAAGGCGAGCCATCCCATAAGAAAGCCAAGCGCCTAGCTTCAATGCAGATGAATGCTGGATCAGGCCCAGTCACCGATGACCAACAAATCGCAGTACTGGAGATCTGGGATAGAGCTACCCAGCGTGTTTACACCATGGTGGAGGGCGCAACTGAATGGCTGCGTGAACCTTATTCGCCGCCAAGAGCTGGAGAGCGCTGGTACCCATTCTTCTTATTGCCTTACCAAGTAGTCGACGGTCAGTTTGTGGGTCCAAGCCTAGTGGATCTAACTGAACGCTTGCAAGACGAGCATAACGAAGCAAGAGATCGATTCAATCAACACCGAGACCTCTGTATACCTGGATGGGTAGCCTCTGCCGACATAAACGAGAAGACCATCAAGAAGCACTCGGATTCAAGATTTGGTGAGATCACCATTGTCGATACTGAAGGCAAACCTCTAAACCAGGTGATCATTCCTAGAGGTCACCCCAAGATAGACCCGATCGTCTATGACACTAGCGCAGTGCGTTATGACTGGGAACAAGTCACTGGACTACAGGATGCAGCGCGCTCTACGGTTGTGAGACCCAAGACGGCAACCGAAGCCAATATCTTGCAAAGAGCCTTATCAGGGCGCGTATTTGAATTCAAAGACCAGATAGAGGATTGGCTACAAGAGATTGCCCAATACAGCGCTCAGGTACTTTTACAAGAACTGACTAAAGAGCAGGTAGAGCGCTACATGGGGTCACCAAGTACCAAGACCACCATGATCAATGGCGAACTAGTCATGACCATAGAGAAAACCTACGACTGGCCAGAGCTCACAAAAGACCGAATCTTTGACATGGTGGACTTGCGCATTCGGGCAGGCACTACCGGTGCACCAGATGGTGTGGAAGATAAAGAGAGCTGGCTCAAGGTTCTACCTATGATTATGAATCTATCAATTCAGATGCAAAACCTACAAGCCAGAGGAATGGATTACGAACATATCCGTAATCTCCTACACGAGACTCTCTTGCGGTATGACGATCGCATCGATTCAAATCTATTTGTACCGAATGTAGAAAAGCAGGCGGAGGGATGGTCACGCGATGATGATCCAAACTTAGGGATGAATTGGTTTTCTGAACGAAAGCAAAAGACAAGCGCTGAAATGAATTACGGCAGCAACTTATTAAAAGAGGAGACAGGCAATGACGCAAGTAGCAAATGAAGTGGAAGGTTTTAAGTCGGAGGTTCTATCCAAGGGTGGCTCAATTCAGAGGGTGCAGGATAGAGAGGCTAAGAAGGAGCGTGAACGTCTTGAAAAAGAGGCTTATGAGAAGCATGCACAAGAGGTTGCGATGAGGCGCAATAAGGCAAGGGAAGAGCGCGCGCTTGAATTGATTGCGCAAGCAAAGGCTAGGCAGGCAGAAGCTCAATTGGATAAGGAGCGTAGCGCTCAGATACAACAAACACAAAAGGCGGAGCGTAAGAGCCAGAATCGGAGCCAAGCAACCAACTTACTAGATGATTTAAGTAAGACCCCTAATGCATCTCTTGCCAAGTTATCTGAGGACATTGATGAGGGCGAAGTATTAGAAGAGGAATCTGAAGCTCTTGAACCCGAATCTATATTTACGCCTATAAAGGGCGAGGTGCATGTACCAGCCTTTATGCCCGCTTCAGCAGATAAGACAGCACCACAAGCCCATGACCTGGGTGAAATACTGCCTGCACCAGTTGCTATTACCGTCGATACACTTCCGAAAGCTGAAATTCAATCCGAAACGGCTGAAGATCTAATGAGGAGGGCTTCGAACCCCGGACCCTCGGATTCGAGTCCCGATACCGAGCCTAGTATTAATTCAGAATCAGCTAGTGGCATCAAATCAAAGCGAGGGTGTGAACGTATTCAGAAGGTAATTAATGAAAAACGCGACCTAGAAAAGCAGGTTGTTGATTTGCAATCTATGGTGGCCACACTTCAGGATGCAGTTCGCAAATACGAAATAGAGGGCAAGCTTGTAGGCAATGTGATGACTCTCGCCGATAGCCAGAAAAAACCTTCCGAATTGGTCTCAGAAGCAAAGCTGCAGATGCTCAAGTTTTTGAATACCCGTTCAGATGAAATCGATCACACCGATAAGGCGATCTGCTTTAACAAATACATGTCTGACCCGTTCTACATGCAAGTCTTTGTGCAGAGCAATCAGCCAGAGCAGTGGCAGACCATGATTGAGTCTATCTATGAGGCGATTGGAAGGCCCGAACCTAGTTTTGCGAGTGTCAAACCTATTGCAATTCATAGTCCTCAACCTATTCGGGCGCGAACTTCAACATTAGGGGCGCCGTTGGCTAGTGCAGGCAATCCTATGGATCGGATTGCTCAGCACCTAGGGAACATGGGTATCTAAGGTATTTTTGACATGTCACTTCCGGTTGGTGGCATGTCAATAAAAATGCATATTTCCGGCTAAATTGCCCTGGAATGTCAATAAAACTGCGAATAATCACAGATACTGTCAATAAACCTGTCTATTCCACGTGCGTTGAGCTTTTGAAGCCTGTAAGCAAAAAATTATTCAAAACGATATTTCGTAGAAAAAAGTGCAGATATTTATAGAGGTATAGGAGTCCGTTGAAATATGTAAGAAAAAGTGTGGGAACTAAGAGTTGCCACCTATCGATTTTCTATTTTTCGTAACCATTGGCTTATTCCATCAACTCCAGCAGATAGCATAAGATCCTGTAGGGCGACCACCCGTTCTAGCATTTCCCCTTTATCAGTACCTTCGCGCTCTTCGGCCTCGTAAAATAATCGAGTAAGAAGCTGGGTGAGATTATTTTCATGATCAAATATGATGGATCCAACCTCAATTGCACAAGTTATATATTGTTCGGACATAGATAGTGCATATTGAGCATCAATTTGTGCAATGCAATTTAGCCATTCATCCACACCAAAAAAGCTGTGATGTTTGTGAGGTTCATGGGATCTAAGTATTTCAAAATAGCGCGTCATGATATCCTCGGGCGGCAAAATGGGGTGATCGCTCTCTCTGAAAATATTGCCAATGGTCTGTGCCAGCATGCTTGGATCTAGACTGTTGATGCCAATCGCAGCATTTATGCCTTCAAAACAATTGTCCCGGTGCTGAAATATATTCTGTGGATTGGCCCAAACGGTCATCGACCCGCGCCACGCATCAGTGCTATTAGTGGAAATAAGTTGATTCAAGAGATTGGCAATCGAAACTTTTCCAGCAAGGGCTGCTAAAGCTGAGATCCGACCCCAAGTTTCCAGATCACTCTCGACCCCCGTCTTGAGAATGCCCTCTAAGATAGGTTTGATCCTTTCAAAATTTTTGCTATATGAGTAGTACAGGCACGGCTCGGCATATCTCCACATTCCCCCCATGCCACTTTCATGGGTTAAATCAAAAAGCTCCCATCCAAGCCGAGAATCTAGGCTTTGTAGATAAGGAAGTTTTTGCAAAATCAAGGCTCGAATAGCAGGATGTGGATCCTTTGTAAGACGGTGCAAGGATGAATCCAGCAACCTAGACAATGAAATATTTTTCTTCGAAAGATTAACTGCCAACCGCATTAATCCCTGAGTAATATGGCCGCGCTTCATATTGATGCCAGTAGTCATTAGATCTACATTTTGACTGGTGAAAGGATTGTCATTTTCCGAATTCAAAAATCCCAGAGATAAAAATACTAGACGATCGGCATCTCTTGAATTTTCGATGAGTGGAGCACATGCCTCGATAACGCTTGATGCTGAAGAGTCGCCTTGCCAATATAGGGGATGAATCTCTAATTCGTGAAGAGCATGCTGTACAACCTCGACATCATTCACTTCGTTAAGTGGAATCCAATTAGGACTCTTCTGCAAATTTCGATGGCGATATGAAAGAAAATTTGCAACCCCAGACATGATGTCATTGCGAAAGTGATTGCCAATTTCTGGCCAATATTGATTTAGCAACTTCAGAAAGCGCAATGGATCACGTGAGGTGGCCTCTCGCAATTGACCCCCTACCTCTCTTTCTCCTCCAGTTAGGAAGTCTATATCGCGAAGTTCAGAAAAGCCCTCATAGTGCTTCAAGATATTGATAACTCCTAAATCACTTAGCTTGAAAAACACTTCGAAAGAGAATGGGGGGCCAATCATTCCGCCGCCAGAAGTAATGCCCGGCTCATGAACTAAAAGGCCATTCATTTTCAAGCTACGGTCAATCAGTTTCTGCGCCTCAGAAGATCTGAGGTGAGTTGGAATCTGTGTAATTAATCCCGCGCGTCTTTCAAGTATGAAGAGTTTTCTATCTTCATCAGTAGCCATATCCTCCCAAAGGCTGGAGATTGTTTTTATTACGCTCTCATGCGCTTTTGGGCTCAAATGCATAAACGATGCTTTGATTAAATTTCCTAATTCGTAGGTAAGCTCTGACTTGTAGCTCTCAGTATTATTTAATAAATTTTCTATCAGCGGTATGTTCGCGTGAGGATTATTTGTGCAGCCAAGTAGCCCAATATATCTTAGTGCTAATTCATCGCTAAAGCATAACTTTTTACAATTTAAATTCCACCAATCGGTATGTTTTTTTGCGTGGAAGAGGATGGATTTCTCAATCGTGTCAAATAGAGTTCGCTCACTATCGATATAGCCATGATCGAATTTGGTGTGCGTATCGTTGTAGGAGGTTTGGGATAAAAAACTATCCATATATACCAAGTTATCTGTTTTTATTTTTCTCCACTCGGTTATTGCACTTATGGCCAGATCCAGTAACTTGGTTGAGTACAAAATTTGGCCTTCAAAAAAACCGTCGCCATCACCACCAAAATGATAGCCTTGGGAGTAAATTTTTTCGCCAAAATGATAGCCAAGAATATCGTCGTTTGTGAGTTGGCCTGCTACAAATTTCCATAGCAATTCATCTCCGCCTCCGCCAGCTCGAATACAGTTTGCTACCGCGCGGCCGAGTAATTTATGGTCTTGGTCGGATGAATCAAGCAAGGTATTAAGTAATGGCCCAATATGAGCAGCATTGCTAACATCAACTGCAGCGAGATGGAAGCATAGATGTTGTTGAAATTGCTTGGAGTCTACCCAATCTAAAGAGAGTAGTTTTGCCCAGAACTCTAAAATAGCCGCCGTATCATCATTTGCCCATCTAGGAATGATGTTGGCATAAGAAATCATGCCAGCGGAATCTCTTTCTTGCTCCAGCAGGGGCAATAAATTATTGCGCCAGAAGAAATGCCACCCAATCGATTTACTTTGGGTATAAATAATGTGGAATATTGTTGGATAGTCTTTGCGCAATTGACTGATCATTGGCCAATCATTCTGCTCTGGATCTTTCTGGACAAAAGATTCTGCAATCAATCGGTGAATATGAAATGGAGAGTCGGAAAGAAGGGCTGTTCTTACTTGTTTTCTAAACTCGTGCCGATCTCCCATGAAAAGATAGTCAATAAATGCCCGAATGCTAGGCCTAACAAATGGCACGGCTGGCAATGATTCGATGAACTGCTGGAGGGTATGCCCCTGACGTATTGCATGCCTAACCGCCAAAACATCTAACAAAGTTTGGTGGCCAAATGTTAAGCGCCCATTGTTTTCTTGATGCAGAATATTGTGACTAAGTAGGGCGCGTTGAATTTGCGTGCCCGCATTAAAGCGGGGTTGGGGAATAGATAGACTTCTTGAATCCAACATATTTTTTGACATTGCCTCTATTGCTCTTAGCGCTTCGTCCCCCATAGAGGGATCTGCGCCAACAATATTGTCAAGATAGAGCTGTCCCAATGACTGGCTAGTTAAGGCATCAAATTGAATTCCACGCTTGACCAGATCAATAAATAAAGAAAGTTCTCTCGGGTTGCTAATTAATTCTTTTGCTGAGGCGTCAATGCTTTCAATATTCACCCCGAAATTTTGCAATATGGGAATAATCTCCGTTTCCCAATCTAGATTTGCGCATTTGAATTCTTGATCCCATGTGCGCACACTAAGCCGTTTGTCGTAATGACGATCAAAGTCTCGGCAGCTTGTGACAACTGTTACTTGTGGAATGGTTAGAAGCCGATCTATTTGGGCTAAAAAGTAGTCCAACACCTTATGTTCTCGGGCAATAGACAGGACATCAAGGGAGTCAATTAATACAACAATATGGCTCTCATCAGCCAATCGAGCCACTTTGTTAACCCAATCCTCATCCAAGCCTTTGGATTGCCTTTCTTGGCTGCTAACAATATCCGCATATTCTCTTGCTTGAATATAAATTGGCAGCAAATCTAGTTTGGTTTTAGTTAAATCCTCCAAGGACTCCTGAAGGTCAATCATTAAGCATGTTTTTCCTGAGCCCGGTGAGCCAGCGATCAGAATGGACTTCTCCATGGTAAGAATAGCCTCAAGAATTTTTTCTTTTAAGGGGTTCGGAACTCTAGTTCCCGCGATGTCTCTTTTCCACTCTCGTCCTATGCTTGAGGTGCTGGCAAAAGATTTGCGCGCTTCCGCGGTATTTATTGAGGGTATTAGATAGGATCCAACCCTATTAATAATCTCTAAGAGATCATCTTTTTCTAGCCTATGCCGTGGAGATGTACTGGAATCGTTAATGCCTCCGCCCGTTCTTGCCCCCAGCTGACTGATATGTCTATATAAAGCATTGAAAGCTGTTTCTGGGTTGTTTGCTAAGGTTCGAAGTCTTTCGGTGAATTTGTGCGGTGAATTTTCTAAATCTTTGGCGATAAAGCTGCATCTCGTTAGAAATTCAAAAGTAGAGAGGTTTATATCTTGAGCCTCAATTAGTGCTTGGAATTTCGAATCTAAGGTACGATTTTCTTTGCCAAGATTTTGTGAATAGCTACTATGGTCTGGTTGTGTTTTACTGTATTCCTTAAGTCTTTCAAGTTCGCCAAAAGGTGTTCGCGAGTAAAAACGTACAAGTGTTTTTGGATCGCCTGATAGTGTCTTTACCGCCTTTATTAATTCATCTTTTAGATCTGAAAATGACCATGATCTATGTGTTGACTGATTCTTTTTACATTGGCAGCAAATAATTTGATCATTGATCAAGCCAATTACTACATCATCAACATCCCATCTGGTGGAATCAACCTCAAGCCATTGATACTCATGTGAGCTGAGAATGTTTATGGCCCAGTCAATGGCAGTTAATAACTGGTATTCATCCCCCATATTTGAATAAATACCGGCCTGGCTCATTACTTACCTTTTAACTGGAGAGAATTGTGCTTATGCATAAGGAATGGACTTATTTCAGGGAGTACCAAACGCCGCGACCTTGGCCGTGTTGCTCTAGATGGTTTAACTGAGTCAGCTTTCTAAAATGTACTTTTAGGGCGTTTCGATTGGCTCCCGTAAGACGAACAACATCACTGATTGTGATCTTCCCGTGTTCACGAGTAAGTTCCACAATTTTGAGTGATAGGTCCGGTAATGGGGCTAAAACAATTTTTTCATGCTCAACTTTTTTCTCAAGCCTTTTCACTTGTGCAGCTAAAGACTGAAAGAAAAACTTAACCCACGGCTGCCAGTTAGGATTCTCAGTTCTGATGGTTCCCTGAGTTTGACGCAGAGCAAGGTAATAACCTTCCTTATTTTGCTCAATAATGCTTTCTAGAGAGCTGTAGGGTACATAAGCGTAACCAGTCTTCAACAACAGCAATGTTGTTATTACACGCGATAGGCGACCATTGCCATCCTGAAATGGATGAATTTCTAAGAAGATGACGGTCCATAGGGCAATGATGATTAGTGGATGTAATTCGCCTTTATCAAGCTCTGCTCTAACCCATTCAACTACTTCTGCCATTAGGCGTGGCGTATCAAATGGAGTTGCTGTTTCAAAAACAATTCCGATCTGTTCGCCTTTTTCATTAAAAGCGGCAACGCTGTTTGAGCTGGTTTTGTATTGACCTCGATGCCACTCATCTTTTGAGCTAAAACCCAATAGCTGTTGGTGTAACTGCTTAATGTAATTTTCAGTAAAAGGGATTTCATCCCAGGCTGAGAAAATCAAGTCCATTACCTGAGCGTAGCCAGCTACCTCTTGCTCATCACGAGTTGAGAATTCTTTAATCTGTAGGTTGGATAGCAGTTGCTCAACCTCTCGGTCAGATAACTTGCTACCCTCAATGCGGGTTGAGGAGCCAATGCTTTCGATGGTTGCTACATGACGTAGCTTTGAGAGTCTTTCGGGTGCGAGTGTCCCTAGAGCTCGCCAAGCCCCCTTAAATTCATCAATTTTTGAGATGAATTTAAGAAGTTCAGGGCTGATTTTTAGGGTGCTGGATTTGATCATGTCTCATTTTACACCCATTTTTACACCCAATTACACCCAATTATTTAGGGTTATTTATGTATTTACCCATTTTTACACCCAATTACACCCATTGTTATTCCGTCAAGGGCACCCCAAGGGGGTGGCTTGCGCACCCTTGACGGGCAGGGATAGGAATAAGCTAGAGGTATGAGGCAAAGAGCCAGTTTGGCACTTTGCCCATAAAGACGAAAGACATTCATTTGGGCGAATAAGAGCAAATTATGAAATACCTTAATCAGGTTGCGGCAAGTGTATACATGGGTTTATGTAGAGAATCGCTTTATATCGGGCTAATTGGTATGGATACTTTTTTAACGCGCATTGGAGCATTACGTCAGATGTGCGATCCCGAAAGTCAAACATGGGCTTACGCAAATTCTTTATTAAATAGTGAAGATTGGGGTGAAGATCCTGCGTGGCCCTGCAGCGATAAGATGGACAGCAAAGAGGGCAAAGATCTAGTGGGTCGCGATAACAAGAAGAGGACTTACTTCGATGATCCGGAAATCCTTTTATTTATGCCAGCCTCAAGCACTGGATTGCAAGACTGGGAATTTCACAAGGGCGACCCAGATCCGCAACCATCAGTGCCTCATGGCCATAGATATAAGAGAGATGCGCAAAAGTTGGATCCATACCTAGGTTATGTATATTCAAAAGGTGAGCAGATCAATCGCATTCCTCGTGAATCGATAATTAAGCTGTGGAATCTCAAAAAATTTAGAGATTTTTCTCTGGAGGCCATTGAGCACTATTGGCAGCAAAATCCACATTGGAAGTGGCGTGTTGCTCACCCAATGAGATTGCCAAGATTGAGTAAGCAATAATATTTATCCTCAATAAATTCAATCAACGTTAATCCTCAATCAATAATCAATCTAAGTGGCAAGGGCATTTATTGTCTAGGCTACGGCTTGATGCCGCCGCGTAAAAGCTAGAGTCGCGACTAGCAGCGTAGCAATGGATGGATTCACGCTCCATCACCAGGTATTGAAGCCAACTAATTTCAAAACATATTGATGGGGGTGGCATATGCCAATTTCAAATACAGACTTGCAAGAGTTAGCTAAGGTTTCCTTAGATGAGTACTTGCGCAATCTACCGGTCGATCAAATCGCCGTAGAGAGACCTTTCCTTAAAAAACTCATGGAAGGACGTAAAAGCTTATTAGGCGCAAAACAGAACGTAGTCGAGAACATCCGCAAAGAACACGGAAGTAACTTTAGCTGGGCTTTTGGCGAGGAGACGGTCAAGTTCAATAAACGCAATACTACTGAGCAGGCATCTTTCCCATGGCGTAGGGCGGTGGATGGCTTGTACATTGACTATGACCGTCTCTTTAGCAATGGCATCAAGGTTCGTGAAGGTGGGGCGCGAGGTTTTCAGTTGGAGTACAACGAGCGCGTGCAATTGATTAACTTATTAGATGAGCAGTTAGAGGTCCTGAGGGAGGGATTCCTCAATAAGCTGGACCTTGAGCTACACCGTGACGGCTCGCATGGAGCGGATGCGCTAGTGGGTCTAGATAGCCTTGTCAGCCTGGCGCCAGATGCCGGTACGGTGGGCGGTATTGATCGAGCTAAGGCAAGTTACTGGCGTAACTACGCAGTCAAAGATATCACTTCAACTGCGCCAGGTAGCTTAGTAGGTGAGATGGAGACTGCATGGCGCCAATGTATTAAGCATGGCGGCAGTCCTGATTTCATCATTGCTGGTGGCAAGTTCATTGATACCTATCGGAAGCAAGTGACAGTGACTCATATCGCTGGATCGGGTGAGACCAAGTACATCGATGCTGGCGTAGGCGCTGGAGTAAACACCGGCCTAGCTTTCAAAGGAGTGGAGATCATCTGGGATCCGCAGTTTGATGAACTTGATGCAATGGCGAATCGCACGGTGGAGTGGAGTAAGCGCTGCTATTTCTTAAACACTCGTTTTATGAAGCTGCGCGATGACGACCTAGACATCGTTGCCCCAATCCGTCCGCACGATACGCTCGCCATGTACGCCATGGTGAATCTACGCTGCGCTTTATCTATCTCACGTGCCAATGCCCATGCGGTATTGGCAATCCAATAAGGAGGAAGAAATGAATAACAGCATGAATATTAAAGAACTCATTCATAGCGACTTCCAAATTAAGGAGGTGGAAGCAGTAGTGCGCAGGGATGCCTTTACAACCATCCATGTGTATGTACCGCCGTATGAGACCAACATCCTTCGTAATCTGTTTGGGCGCGAGAACGTTACGGTGTTCGAGCGCCCATCAAAGACCACCATTACTCCAGAGCAGGAGTACGACCGTCTATGTGCCAAGTATGGCCATGAGGTCGTAGCCAAAGTCTTTGGTGAAGATGATGGGGATCGCCTAATGGAGATCGTAGAAGGTTTGATGAAAGAAGGTCAGCTCCCAGCACAAGAGAAGGCATTAGAAGGAACTCTTGAGCAAGAGCCAACAGAAACCAAGGGGGCTAAGAAACGCTAGCAGAAGGGAAGACCACCGCTAGCAGCAGGTGTTTGGGTGCGGCTGCGGGTGTTGAAGTAACCATGGTGTGTGGGCGCGCGTAACTGCGCCCCACTGCCAACACCAATTAGAAGCCTTGGCGGTAGTGGGGCGGTGGACTTCCATATTCCAAGCATCAAGAAAGAGCTAATGACATGCTTCCAATCATCACCTCTCTAGTACAAACCTTGGCCGTCAATGGCCTTGGTCTGCTTGCGGGCGCGGTCCAAGCCAAAGGTAAAGAATTTATTGAGAGCAAGATTGGGGTGAGGATTCCGGACAACCCCAGCCAGGAAGATCTGATTAAGCTCAAGCAACTAGAGATTGAGCAAGAGCAACTCTTATTGCAATACACCCTCAAACAAAAAGAGCTAGAGATAGAAGAATCCAAGCTTCTAGCGGAGATGCATCGGGCTTCACAAGACAACGCCACCAACCGCTGGCAATCTGATATGGGTAGCGACTCTAAGCTTTCAAAAAATATCAGACCGGGAACGCTGGTTTACATCCTGACGGCCTATTTATTGTTCGCTCTGCTCTCAGCCATGGGTATTGATATCAATGAAGCTTATGTAAGGCTCTTGGGCGAGTGGGGACAGTTAGTCATGCTTGCGTACTTTGGCGGTAGATCTGTGGAGAAGATCTTTGAGATGCGCATGCATGGCTCAAATAAAAAAGAAGACGCTGCATGAGTACAAAGGTAAGTAGTCTAGTAGCGGAGCAAGCAGCCTTTTTAATTGACGTTAGCAGGCTTATTCAGTTTGCTACTGCAGAAGGGTGGGTTATTACCGGGGGTGAGCTTTGGAGATCACCAGAGCAACAGGAGATCTATTTCAAGAGTGGTAGATCTAAAACCATGAATAGCAACCACTTAAGACGTTGTGCTATCGATTTGAACTTCTTCTGGAATGGAAGGCTTGTTTGGGATAAGGAGCTCATCCGCACGGTTGGCGAATATTGGGAAAGCCTAAGCCCCAAGAATAGATGGGGAGGAAATTTCAAAGGGTTTGTAGATGTGCCGCATTTTGAGAGGGTGGTTTAGCATTTATATGAGTGGCATAGGCCGGCCAATAAGAGGCAGTCAATTTAGTTCATCCAGCACCGAAAGCGGTAATAGCGTAATCAATTAAAGTTTTTACGCGAACCGATGTCTTATGTCTTTCAGCATAAACAGCATAGATATCAGCATCAGGGGTGTCGAAGTTTTTCATTACCTGAATCAGTCGTCCTGATTGAAGGTGTTGTGCTACATCCCATTCAGCTCGCAAAACAATGCCCCTTCCATCGAGCGCCCAGTTCACAGCAATGCCACCATCGTTTGTTGTTAAGTTACCGCGAACCTTTGCGCTATCTGTAAATTCATTTTTTGACTTACCTTTGCCGCTCGAGAAGCGCCACAGTCCATAACCTTCATCACCTTGGCGTATGCCAATACAGTTATGTTTAATTAACTCACTAGGTGACTTTGGTTCGCCATATTCTTTAATGTAAGAAGGGGACGCAACAAGTATTCTTTTGTTGGGGGCTATCAGCCTGGCAATTGATCTAGAGTCTGGTGGGTGACCAAATCTAAAGCAAACATCATAAGCATCATCGGTAATCGGCGGAGGGTTTACGGATAGCTGTAATTGAATATCTACCTGCGGAAATTGTTTTACATACTCAGCAATTAAAGGGGCGATGTGACTGCGTCCAAATCCAAGCGTCGCATTGACTCTAAGCAAGCCCTGCGGAGCTTTTGTTGAGCCCCAAAGCATGTGCTCAAGATCATCGATTTCACCCAAAATTCGCCTAGCATGGTCTAGATAAATCTCGCCTTCATGGGTAAGACTCATTCTTCGCGTGGTTCTGTTGACCAGTACCAATCCCAGGCGAGATTCCATTTGTGCCAAATGCTTGCTAACCGCCGCAGTTGTTACCCCGAGCTCACGAGCCGCAGCCCCAAGGCTGCCAGAGCTAATCAGCGTTGAAAAGAAGCCTAAATCAGCCGGATTAATACTTTTAGCCATTTGCGATTGTTAATTAATAGTTAACTATAGTTTAACTTTATACATGATATTTTAATAGCCTTCAAATTTATAGTGCCAATATTCCAAGCCCATGATGGGCTGATGGAGTCAATTATTGGAGGGGGCAAAATGTTAAAAAAAGTAACGAAAAATAGCCTAGCGAGTATTGTGTTGTGTGGATTCGTTAGTGCTGTATCTGCGCAAAGTTATCCAACTAAAACAATCACTATTGTTGTACCGTTCCCTCCGGGCGGGACAACTGATGTTTTGGCACGAGCGGTTGCTCAAAAGTTGGGCCCAGTTTTAGGTCAATCTGTCATTGTTGAAAATAAACCTGGCGCTGGTGCAACCTTAGGCGCTGGCTTGGTTGCTAAATCTAACCCTGATGGCTACACATTATTCATGGGTGCGGTACATCATACAATTGCGCCCAGCGTTTATAAAACATTGCCCTACAGCTTTGAAAAAGACTTCGCACCGATTACTACAGTTGCTTTAGTCCCTAATATTATGGTTGTGAGTGCCAGCTCTCCATATAAGAACGTTAAGGAGGTTATTGCTGCAGCAAAGGCCAAGCCAGATGAACTCTCTTATGGTTCAAATGGTAACGGTACTGCACAGCACATGATTGGCACCCAGTTTCAAATGATCACTGGAACAAAACTCCTGCATGTCCCATACAAGGGCAGCGCCCCTTTAACAACTGACCTATTAGGGGGTCAAGTGACCATGTCATTTGACACAATCACACCAGTCCTCCCATTCATTCGCGAAAATAAATTACGTCCATTGGCCGTAACAACAGCAAAGCGTTCCTCTACATTGCCTGGCGTACCAACATTAGCCGAGGCAGGTGTTCCAGGAATCAATATTGGTACTTGGTTTGGTCTGCTTGCTCCCGCTGCAACACCTAAAGATGTAACCGCTAAGTTAAACGCTGAAGTAGTCAAAATTATTAAGACGCCAGAATTTCAAAAGCAGATGTTTGATATTGGTGCCGAACCAGTCGGAAACTCACAGGCTGAAATGGCTAAGCAAATAAAAGACGAAACTGCGAAGTTCTCTGAGGTTGCTAAAGCCGCCAATATTTCAATTCAATAATTTTTTTGAATTCACAATCAAAAGGAATAACTCGTGGATAAGCAATCATCCGTAGTGGATAAAGAAGTCGCTGTAGCTGACCTAACCAATGTTCTTTCTAAATTTACTTCATACATCGGCAAACGCTTGCCAACCGATGTCACAACCAAGTTAGGGGAGTTGCGTAGTAAAGAGGTGAACTTCCTGGCAAAAGAAGTTTTTGAATCCATGCGCGAGAATCAAGAGCTTGCTGATAAGTTGGATCGCCCAAGCTGCCAAGACACAGGAGTAATTCAATACTTTCTATCTGCTGGCTCAAACTTTCCATTATTAGGAGAGCTGGAAGATATCCTGCTGAATGCTACTAAAGGCGCAACAAAAGAGGGTCCATTGCGTCATAACGCAGTAGAAACCTTTGAAGAAAAAAATACAGGCACAAATACTGGCTCAAAGATTCCGTGGCTTGACTGGGAAATTATTCCGGGTGCGGATCACTGTATCGTCGACGTCTACATGGCTGGCGGTGGATGTACATTACCCGGCGCCGCAAAGGTATTAATGCCAGGACAAGGTTATGAAGGCGTTGCTGAGTTCGTTTTTGATGTGATTACTTCTCGTGGCGTAAACGCTTGCCCGCCTTTATTGGTTGGTGTGGGCGTGTCCACCTCAGCAGAAACTGCTGCCCGCTTATCTAAGAAGGCAATTTTGCGTCCAGTGACCTCAAGCCATCCAAATGAAAATGCCGCGATGATGGAAGAGCTATTAACTGAAGGCTTAAATGAGTTAGGTCTTGGCCCACAAGGCTTGACTGGAGCTAATAGCGTCATGGGTGTGAACATTGAATCATCTGCTCGTCATCCATCAACTATTGGTGTAGCAGTATCCACTGGTTGCTGGGCGCATCGCCGTGGCAAGATCAAGATCAACGCTGATATGTCTTATGAAATCATTTCCCA
>JACCDY010322078.1_pt1 | contig 16554 bp, 14 predicted proteins | sample 7446391 | NCBI WGS metagenome assembly JACCDY01 (sample SAMN15323451, study PRJNA562643) | freshwater metagenome | isolation source: river surface water | place: USA:Blue River Watershed | collected 2017-08-18
AAAGGTAATGAAGAAACAAAAGATATATCTTCGAGCATTGTTGCAATAACAACGGATGTTTCGCAAAGTGAAAAATTTGGAATCAAGAGAGATCGAACCTTTTTATTTTGGGATTGGGTAGGTGGGCGATATTCGCTTTTTAGTGCGGTTGGAGTTTCTATCGCTTTAGGTTATGGTGCCAAGGTATTTAAGGAAATGAAAACTGGTGCTGGTGATTATGACAGAGTATTGACGGGTTGCGATTTAAAAGATAATCCTTCTTTTTGGCACGCAGTTGTGAGCATATGGAATTTAAATTTTATGAAATTTAACACTTTAGCAATCATTCCTTATTCCTCTCTACTCTCCAGATTTCCGGCTTTTTTACAACAAACCTGGATGGAAAGTAATGGTAAGGGCGTTCAAATAAATGGTAAAAAATCTAAATTAGTAAATTCCCCAATTATCTTTGGTGAACCTGGAACAAATTCTCAACACTCTTTTTTCCAAATGATTCAGCAAGGAAATCAAATTATTCCTGTTGACTTTATTTTGATAAAGAATAAATATGGCAATGACAAATCGTTTAACGATCAATTAGTGGCAAATGCTTTGGCTCAAAGTATGACAATGATGACTGGAAAGAACCAAAAGGATTTGCAAAAAGAAGGCACTTCAGCTGAACTAATAAAACACAAGGAAATGCCAGGAAATAGACCTTCGAACATCGTTTGGCTCAATCAACTGGATGCCTATAATCTAGGACAATTAATTTCATTCTACGAAATAAGCATCATGCTTCAGGGTTTTATTCTAAATATAAATTCTTTTGATCAATTTGGAGTTGAGCTTGGAAAATCAAACGCAAAACAAATTTATGAGAAAATAAATGGAACTAATAAAAATCAATTTGATGAATCAACTGAACAAAATCTTAAATTCTATAAAAAAGCTAGTCCTTAGTTCTTCTTTTTAAGTATCGTTCAAATTCCCTGGCAATAGCTTCACCACTTGCTTCTGGTAAGTCAGATGCGTCTACCGATGATTCTAATTTTGTGACATAGTCCTTAATTTCATCATCTTCTGCTGAGAGTTGATCAACGCCTTCTTGCCAAGCTCTTGACTCATCAATCAAATCATTCAAGGGAATTGAGATATCTAATAAGTCTTCTAGTTTCGAAATCACAGCAAGAGTTGCTTTTGGATTAGGAGGAGAAGATACATAGTGGGGGATGGCAGCCCATAAAGATATAGAAGCAATGTCTCGCTCAGTTGCCTCATCTTGAACAACACCAATAATTCCAGTTGGACCTTCATAGGCAGATGGTTCTAAATCTAAATTCTCTGTTAATTCAGGAGTTGCCGCAACGATCGTAACGGGAACTGGTCTGGTGTGTGGCGCGTCAGCTAAAAGTGCACCACAAGAAATAATTAATGAAACTTCATAATCATCGAAAATATCTAAAAGTTCACTGACAAAACTTTTCCATTTTAAATTAGGCTCTATTCCTTGAACAAGAAGAATTGAATTAGGTGATCCAGGTGGATCAGCTAAAAATATACGTGTGGTTGGCCAATCGATAACTCTTTTTCCATCATCGGTTAGACGAACTCTTGGACGTGCGACTTGATAATCGTAATAAGGATCTGGATCGATAGAAGTTAATTCAGTAGCATCCCAAACTTCGATTAAGTGATCAATGACATTAGATGCAGTTTCTGCTGCATCATTCCAACCTAAAAAGGAACATATTGCGACAGGATTTTTATCCAGGTATTCCTTGATAGATTTAATGTCTAAATTCACGTTCCTCCTGCGAGTTAAATCCGCTTAAAATGCATGATTTCAAAGTAATCTCTAATCTACATAAGGTTGGACAGTTTTGCATAATTGACCAATGTTCTTCACCGAATAAGGAGTTTGTCCAAATTGCGTGCTTTGTTGATTGATATGGACGGCACGCTGGTTGAGACCGAAAGCAGGTGGTGGGCTGCTGAGCGTCGCGTCATGGAATTACATGGTTCAACTTGGGAAGAAGATGATCAAAACCAAGCAATAGGTGGACCACTTTTTAAAGTAGTTGAATATATGGGCGCAAAAGCAAATGTGAAAGCTGAAATTATTTTTGAGCAAATTGTTGAAGAAATGTTAAATAGTTTTTCTAAATATAAATCTGAGTTACTTCCAGGATGGGAGAATATTTTTTCTGAAGCGAAAAAACATGGTATAAAAACAGCTTTAGTCACAGCTTCTAATCGTGTTCTTGCAGATGCTCTGTTAATTAACAACTCATATCAAAATTATTTTGATCTGGTAATTACTTCTGATGATGTAAATGAGACTAAACCGCATCCTGAGCCTTATTTGACTGCGGCAAAGCATTTTGGCTTGGATGTCTTGGATTGTCTAGCTTTTGAAGATTCAAATACTGGGATAACTAGTTCTTTAGGTGCTGGAATTCCTACTATCGCCATACCGGATCGAGTACTTTTAGATTCAAGACGCGGCATGAGAATCGTGAGTGGATTACAGGGAATAAATCTAAATGATTTAAAGGCGATGCATCAAGAACTTGTGAGAGAATGGCAAAATATTTAATTGAATGCTGGACAAATATTTTTGAAATAACAATAGTCACATAATTTAGACTTTTTAGGCATAAAGTTATTTTGTTCAATACTTTGTTTGATCTCTTTAGCAATCGAAAGAACTTTTTGTTCTGTAATTTGTATATCAGTGTGAGTGGGTTCGTAACTCAAAATGTTTGAATCTTTTAAATACAACAATCTCAATTGTTTTGCCAATTTTCCAGTTTTCTTGAAAATTACTAAGGCGTAAAACTTGAGTTGAAATAAAACTTTAGACTCGAAGTTTTGATTTGGAGATTTACCAGATTTATAGTCATTTATTCGAATCCAGCCTTGAGGAGAAATATCTATGCGATCAACGAATCCTTTTAAGTGAATTTCATCAGTTAAAATATGCTCTATTAATTCTTCTGTAGATTCGGGTTCTATTCTAGTTGGATCTTCTATTTGAAAATAATTTGCTAATAATAGTTTAATTTCTGATACTAATAAGTTAATTTTCTCACTATCTATTTGAATACTTTGTTTGATGGGAAAATCTATACTTGGATCTATAGCGCAGTAATAATTTATATCCTCCTTTAAAGTTTTATCGATGTACTTTTCAATATCCTTAATAGCCCAATCAAATATTCTTTTTGTTTTTTCGAGCTTGTAAAGATCTTCTAAAATAAGATGAACTATAGAACCTCTTAATGCATCTATTCCAGGTCTTTCTGGCAATTTTTCTATGGCACGATAATTGTAAAGTTGAGGACATTGCTGAAAATCAGAAATTCGAGAAGGAGAAAGTGACAAAATTGTTTTTTCCATGTTTACACCTTAGGGCAAAGATCTTACAAAGTAATAATTATCTAGAATTAATAATCATGTCACTTGAATATGGAAGTCTCGTTATACTTTCGGACCAAAAAGGGCGAAATCACACACTTGTTTTAGAGCAAGGTAAACAATTTTTTACAACTCATGGATCAATAAATCACGACGATTTAAAGAATTTAGGTGAAGGAACTGTTATTTCAAGCACGAATGGAATGCAGTACACAGTTTTTACGCCTTCTCTACAAGATTACGTGGTAAATATGCCTAGAGGTGCGGCAGTAATTTACCCAAAGGATGCTTCACAAATTATTGAACTTGCAGATGTTAAAAGTGGTGCAAAAGTACTTGAAGCTGGTGTTGGATCAGGTTCACTATCTCTTCATATTTTAAAGACGATAGGGGATTTAGGAATATTGCATTCCTGTGAAATTAATGAAGATTTTATAAACGTAGCAAAAAAGAATGTTCTAAAATTTATGAAACAAATTCCAACTAATTGGACGGTTTCATTATGTGATGTTAAGGATTACAGAAGTGAAATTATTTATGATTCAATAATTTTGGACCTATTAAATCCCTGGGATATGGTTGAAAATGTTCACTCCATGCTTAAACCAGGTGGACATTTTGTTTGTTATGTTGCTACAACTACTCAAATGTCAAAACTAGTTGAAACTCTTAAATTATCTGGTCAGTGGACAGATCCCATTGCATCAGAAACCATGTACAGGGAATGGCATTTACAGGGATTGGCTGTAAGACCAAAACACAAAATGAATGGCCATACCGGTTTTTTAGTTCACACCAGAAGAATGGCGGATAGTTTTAAATTTCCTATCAAAAGACAAAAGCCAGCCAAGGGTGCCTATGGAGTCGATTACGAGTCACCAAGCAAGTAAAGCTTTCAATGGACTTGGTTAGAATATGGTTATACCTTGGAGGAAAAATTGTCAGAAAATCAATCAATCTCTTCCAATGAGGAATTTGAAAAATTAATTAATGATTTAAAGTTTAAAAATCAAGAATTGACAAATCTGCTTACTGAGGCAAGAAATCAATTATTTAGTCTAAAAGAACAAGTTGAACAATTAGGAAATCCTCCTTCTGGGTTTGGAATATTCCTAGAAATTTTCGAAAACGATGCAGATGTTTTGATAAATGGTAGAAAAATGCGTGTAACAATATCACCTGAACTAGATAAAAAAAGCCTTCTTCCAGGTAGAGAAGTAGTTCTAAATGATTCCATGAATATCATCGCAGTTCATGGATTTGAAAAAGCAGGAGAATTAGTAACTTTAAAAAGTGTTCTTGAGGATGAAAACAGAGCAGTTGTTATAGGGCGCGCAGACGAAGAAAAAGTCGTTCGTATTGCAGATTCATTAAGTAGTGCTGAAATCAAAGTTGGGGATTCATTAATTCTTGACAATAAAAGTGGATTTATTTACGAAAAGATTCCTAAAAGTGAAGTTGAAGAATTAGTTTTAGAAGAGGTTCCAGATGTTGACTATGAAGACATAGGTGGACTTGGAAGCCAAATTGAGCAAATAAGAGACGCAGTTGAAATGCCGTTTTTACATAAAGATTTGTATACCGAACATCAATTAAGGGCTCCCAAAGGAATTCTTCTATACGGTCCACCGGGATGCGGTAAAACACTTATTGCAAAAGCTGTTGCAAATTCTTTAGCCAAAAAAGTCTCAGAAAATTTTCAAAGTAATAATGCACGATCATTCTTTTTAAACATTAAAGGTCCCGAATTATTAAATAAGTATGTAGGAGAAACAGAAAGACACATCAGATTAATTTTTCAAAGAGCAAGAGATAAAGCTAGTGAAGGTTATCCTGTAATTGTATTTTTTGATGAAATGGATTCGTTATTTAAAACCAGAGGTAGCGGCGTTTCCAGTGATGTCGAAAACACTATTGTGCCTCAATTACTCAGCGAAATTGACGGTGTAGAAGGTTTAGAAAATGTAATAGTAATAGGTGCTTCAAATAGAGAAGACATGATTGATCCAGCGATTTTGCGACCAGGCAGATTAGATGTGAAAATAAAAATAGAAAGACCAGATGCGCAAGGCGCTGCAGAAATCCTGTCCAAGTATTTAACTCCAGATTTACCTTTAAGCGAAGATGATTTAAGACAACATAATGGAGATCGAATTCTGACTGTAAAATCTATGATTCAAAGAGCGGTTGAAAGAATGTTCAATGACACAGATGAAAATAGATTTATAGAAGTGACATATGCAAATGGCGATAAAGAGGTTCTATATTTCAAAGATTTTGCTAGTGGTGCAATGCTTGAAAATATTGTTTCAAGAGCTAAGAAAAATGCAATTAAGGAGTATTTAAGAAATAATAAAAAAGGAATTCGAGTAGAACACATTCTAAGCGCCTGTCAGGAAGAATTCAGAGAAAATGAAGATTTGCCTAACTCAACAAATCCAGATGATTGGGCCAGAAATTCAGGAAAGAAAGGCGAGCGAATCGTCTTTTTAAGAACCTTGATTCAAAGTAAACAAGGTGAAGAACCAGGTAGATCAATTGAAACAATAGGCTCTACAGGTCAATATTTATAAATTAATTAACCATGGAATTTAAAAGGATCATGGGACTTGAAAATGAGTACGGTATTTCAAGTCAATTAGGAACTGACCCTATAACTTTGTCTACACGATTAGTAAATGCTTACGCAAAAAATTTATATCCCGAAAGAAATATTAGATGGGATTATGATTTAGAAAACCCCTTACGAGATGCAAGAGGATTTGATTTAACTCGAGCAGAAGCTGATCCATCTTTATTAACTGATGAAGATCAAACGATAGCAAACATTGTGATACATAATGGGGCAAGATTTTATGTAGATCATGCACATCCTGAATATTCTGCACCAGAAACTACGAATGCTTTTGATGCCGTCAAATGGGATCTTGCAGGCGACAAAGTTATTCAGAGGGCTATTGAATTAGATAAGGAACTGTTTCCAAATGATCCCATTCGCATATTCAAAAACAATGTCGATAACAAAGGAGCGTCATACGGAACTCATGAAAACTATTTGATGAAACGTTCCACAGAATTTAGTAAAATTATTGAAATTCTTACTCCATTTTTAGTCACTCGACAAATTTTTACAGGAGCAGGCAGAGTAGGGATTGGTCAGATTCCTCAAAATGATACTTTTCAAATTAGTCAAAGAGCAGATTATATTGAAACTTTAGTTGGACTAGAAACAACTTTAAGAAGACCAATAATTAATACCCGAGATGAGCCTCATGCTGACTCAACGCAATATAGACGTTTGCATTTGATTATTGGTGATGCAAATATGTGCGACTTTGCTAATATTTTAAAAATTGGTACAACTGATTTAGTTTTAACAATGATAGAAGAAAATTTTTTAAATAATTTAGATTTTGAGTTAACAGATCCAGTAAGATCTTTAAAGGAAGTTTCTCGGGATTTAAATCTAGATAAAAAATTACAACTTTTATCTGGAGAATTATTGTCGGCGATTGAGATTCAGAAGTATTTTTTAAACAAGGCTATTGACTTTAATCAGCAAGTCGCAAATTCCAAATATTTTGATGAAATTATTGAAATGTGGAAATTAACTTTACATTTACTAGAACGGGATCCAATAAAACTACTTGGTAAAATAGATTGGATTACCAAAAAATATCTTATGGATAAATTAGAAACTAATTCTAAATCAATTGACTTGATTAAAACAATTGATTTCCAATATACCGAAATTACTAAAAACGAAAATATTTTTAAAATATTGAAGAAGAACAAAGTCGTTGATAATTATTTTGATGACACCGAAATTGAGTTTTGTGAAACTAATCCTCCTTTGACAACTAGAGCATTCTTTAGAGCTAATATGTTAAAAAAATATCCTGTCTTTATCTCCGCAGCCTCATGGGATAATGTGATACTTGATTTGGATCCAAATCAGTCACTTTTAAGAATTCCAACTACAGATCCTTATAGTTTTAATTTCGAAACACACTCAGCAATATTGGAAACATCCAGAAATGTTCATGAGCTGGTGCGTGTTTTATCCAACTCCGGTACTGCTCGGTAATATTTGAGGAAAGGAGTAAATTTGTCTGAGCAACTTAAGAAGAGTACTGATAGTGGTATTCCTACTGAATCAGATAAAGAAGTAATTTTTAATACTCCAAATACAAAAGATATAGACTCTGTTATTGAAGAAATTGATGCTGTTTTAGAGAAAAATGCCGAGGAATTTGTTAAAGGTTTCATTCAAAAAGGTGGCCAATAAGTGGCATTAGATTTTACAAGTTCATTTTCTGAATTTTTAAGTGAAAAAAAATATTTAAATCCTCAATTGAGCAATAAGTCTGATAATTCACCACCTCAAGCAACTACCATTGTTGCAATTGTTTACAAAGATGGTGTCTTGATGGCAGGAGACAGAAGAGCAACAATAGGAAATCTTGTAGCGCAAAACGATATTGAGAAAGTTTTTCCTGCTGATAACGAATCGATTATAGGTATAGCCGGAAGTTCTGGAATTGCATTAGAGCTTGTAAAACTGTTTCAAATTGAATTAGAACATTATGAGAAAATTGAAGGTACGCAACTTTCAATCGTGGGTAAAGCTAATCGTCTAAGCGTGCTGTTACGTGGAAATCTAGGATTAGCATTCCAAGGATTAGTAGCAATTCCTTTATTTGCGGCTTATGACAAAAATGAAAATAAAGGTCGAGTATTTTCTTACGATGTTACGGGTGGTCGGTATGAAGAACATGAATATTATGCAGTTGGATCAGGATCTATTTTTGCTAAATCATCTTTAAAAAAGATGTATTCAGCTAATTTAGATGAAAAAATGGCGATTAGAATTTCTTTGGAATCACTTTACGATGCAGCTGAAGAAGATTCTGCAACTGCAGGAATTGACATAACTAGAGAAATATATCCAATAGTGTCTATTGTTAACTCTAAAGGTTTTAGAAGAATTAGTGACGCAGAATTAAACGAAGTTGCAACAATAATCTTTGGTGAGAGAAAAAATAGGCCTGATGGACCAATGGCGAGGATGACATGACCGTTCCTTTTTATGTTTCACCAGAACAAATAACTCGTGATAAGGCTGATTTTGCTAGAAAAGGTATTGCAAGAGGTAAAAGTGTTGTTTTGATTCAAGCTAAAGATGCAATTGTTTTTGTTGCCGAAAACCCATCAAAAGCGTTACATAAAATAAGTGAAATTTATGACCGAATAGGTTTTGCTGCAGTTGGAAAATATAACGAATTTGAAAATTTGAGAGTTTCTGGAATTAGGTTCGCCGATTTAAGAGGTTATGCCTACGACAGAAGTGATGTATCAGCAAGAAGTCTTGCTAATGCTTACGCCCAAACCTTAGGAACTGTTTTCACAGATGCTCTAAAGCCACTGGAGGTTGAATTGCTTGTCGCTGAAGTTGGCGAAATTATGGATAACGATGAGATTTATAGGTTGACTTTTGATGGATCAGTAGTTGATGAAAAGAATTTTGTTGCCATAGGCGGTGATAGCGAGAAAATAAATGAGTTACTTAAAGCAAGTTGGAAAGATAATATTGATTCTAAAGAAGCCATTAAATTATCTCTCAAAATATTGAGTGAAGCTTCTACTTCTGAAAAAGTAATTACTAAAGAATCAGTAGAAGTCGCAGTGCTGGATAGAAAAAAAATAGGTCGTAAATTTGTCAGAATGACTCAAAGTGAATTAAGTCAGATTCTTTCTTGAGATGCTTAATAAAAGAATTCTTGGTCTAGAAACTGAATATGGTGTCACATGCGTTGTCGATGGACAGCGAAGATTGTCTCCAGATGAAGTTGCTCGATATTTATTTCGCAGAGTTGTTGCTTGGGGAAGATCATCAAATGTTTTCCTACCAAACGGTGGAAGACTTTATTTAGACGTAGGTTCTCATCCAGAGTATGCCACTGCAGAATGTGAAAACGTTTCCGATTTGATAAGTCAAGATCAAGCTGGGGATCGAATAATTGAAGAATTAGCAATTGACGCTGAAAAACGATTAAACAGTGAAGGTATTCAGGGACAAATCCATTTGTTTAAGAACAACATAGATGCTGCTGGTAATAGTTATGGATGTCATGAAAATTATTCAATTAGTAGGAGGTTCGATTTTCAAAAAGTAACCGAATCAATCATTCCGTTTCTTATAACTCGACAAATATATACCGGTGCAGGGAAGTGGCTACAAAGTAATAAAAACCAAAATTTTCAAATAAGTCAAAGATCTGACCATATGTGGGAATCTATATCAAGTGCTACGACTAGATCAAGACCAATTATCAACACGAGAGATGAACCTCATGCAGATCCGGAAGAATACAGAAGACTGCATGTAATAGTTGGCGATTCCAATATGAGTCAAACAACGACTAATCTCAAAATTTGTTCTACAGAAATGATTCTGCAACTAATTGAATCTGGGAGTATTGATGATGAATTCACCATAGAAAATCCAATTAGAGCTTTAAGAGATATATCGACTGATTTAAGTTTTTCAAAAAAATTTAGACTTGCAAACGGTAAAGAAATAACAGCAATAGAATTACAAGAAATATACCTTGAAAAAATAAAAAAATCATCATTGTACGATGATTTTATTGCTAATGAAAATTATAAACTAGCCCTTAATCTTTGGGAAACTTTCTTAGAATGTGCCCAGCATGAAGATTTTTCTGCAGTTGATAAAGATATCGAATGGGTAATAAAAAAGAAATTTCTAGATCAATATCAGGATAAGAATAACTTAAAGAATAATAATCCGAAGATGGTACTTCTTGATATTTCATTTCATAATATTAGAAGAGATCGTGGAATTTTCTATATATTAGAAAAAAATGGATTTGTTAATACTTTAGTTAAAGATAACCAAGTCAATAGAGCAATCGATTTTGCACCGCAAAATACGAGAGCAAAACTACGTGGAGAATTCATAAAAAGAGCTCAAGAGAAAAAAAGAGACTACACCGTAGATTGGGTGCATTTAAAGATTAATGATCAGAATCAAAGGACTGTTGTATGTAAAGACCCATTTAAATTTGAAGATGAACGTGTAGATGAATTAATTGGAATGCTTTGATGAATGAATCGAAAATAGAACGACAACTAAATTTATTCTTTTTGCTCCTCAATTCAAATCGCCCTATAACAAGGCAAGAGATCAAGAATAAAATTCTCGACTACAAAAATAATGAATCTGAAAAAGCTTTTGAAAGAATGTTCGAACGAGACAAGGATGATTTAAGAAAAAATGGAATAAGTATAAATACAATTAATTTGAATTCACTTTTTGAAGACGAAGTAGGTTATCTTTTAGATAAAGAAGCGTTCCTTACAAAAAAGTTAGATTTTAATGAAGAAGAAAAAATAATTCTGAGATTTGCTTTAAGTATGTGGAATGATAATGAGATCAGTTCCAGTGCCGAAAATATTTTTAAAAAAATAGGTGTATCTAATATAAATTTCGACGAACTCTTGAATTTTAAACTTTCGTCAAAACTATTTGATTTACAGCAAAAAATATTGAAAGCTATAATTTCGAAAAATGAGATAAGTATTCTTTACATAAGCGCTTATCAAGATGTACCTCAGTGGAGATACCTTCAACCAGTAAAAGTATTAAACAAATCAAGAGATCTATTGTTAATAGCTTTAGATACAAAAGACAAAAAATTTAAATCTTTTAAGATAACAAATATTATAGATTTTCAATTAAGCAATAAAACATTTGCAAAAATTCAAGAAATAGATTTATCGTTTGACACATCAAATATAGTCAAATTAAAAATATCAAATAATTTAGATTATTACGTTAATTTATTAGGAGGTAAAAAAATTGACCTTGACATGATTGAAATTACTGTTTTTAATTATGTTGCGACTGCTAGATTTTTACTTCCATATATACATATTGTGGAAGAAATTTTAGATAAAGATCTTAAGGAAGCGGTCATATCTGAACTTAAAAATATTTATGAGGCAGTAAATGGATAGTACTGAAAAGTTAAGAAGATTGATTTTAGAATTACCTTGGTTATCGAAGAATAAGTCTGTTTCAATTGAGGAATTTTGCGCCACATTTGCGATAAATAGAGATCAGGCAATAAAGGATTTAACATTGCTTACTTTTGTTGGCCCAAGTCAGTTTGGTGGAGATCTTGTAGATATTCAAATTTCTGATGAAACTATCACAGTTATAGATAATCAAAATCATGAAAACTCAATTCAATTAACTCCAGAGGAACTAATGGTGTTAGTTTCATCAATAAACCTGCTAATGGAAAGTGACCGAACAAATTTATTGTTAAAAAACTTATTTAATAAAATCACCACTTTATTGTATGAAGATTCCAAAGTTAGTGAAGTTAATTACGATGATGTTTTTGATTTTATAACAAAGGGTATAAAGGAAAATAAATTAATAATTATCGACTACATAAATGGACGCAATATCGTTAAAGAAAAAGTATTAGTAAAACCATTTTCTATTGAGGAACACGGAAATTTCAAATACTTAAAGGCTATTGACTTAGGATTCAATATAAGAAAAAGTTACAGACTCGATCGAATATTGAAAGTTTTGTTGTCTGACATAAAAATTGAAGATTCAAATGAATGGATCAATAATGATAAAATTTTGCAGTTGAATATAAGGGTACCAATATGGAAAAAGAATATTTTAGATAAATACAACATAGAAAATATCAAAGAGAATGAAACATCATTGGAATTCAATCTTCCATTCTTTGACTCCAGTTATGTCAAAACCCTTATCTATTCGCTAGGAAAGGGAATTAAAATAAAAGCAAATGAGGATATAAAGAAAGATATACTCACACAAATCGATGAAGATATTAATCGTTTATCATGAATATATTGATTATTCAAAATATTAAAAGTGGATTAAAACCAAATAAACACTTGATTGAAGAATTCAAAACTGAATTAGATCAATTTGGAAATACTAAATATTTCGAAGTTTCTGATTGCGAATCAATGAATAGGATTAAACCGTTTATAGCTGAAAATGATTTGACCATTATTGCTGGAGGGGATGGAACCGTATCTTTTTTCGTAAACACTTTAGTCGAATCAGGTAAACCTGTTCTCGTAATTCCAACTGGTTCAGGCAATGATTTTTCAAACTCATTGGGTTATAAGTTTCACCCTGAGAAAATTAAAAAGGCTCTAAGAAATTTTGATTTATCTAAGGTATCTACTGTTTTAATCAACGATAAAGAAAGAATTTTAACAATTGCGTGTTTTGGATTTGAAGCGAGAGTCAATAGATTAGCCAACAAAATGCCTAGATTTTTTGGTGGTTTCAAGTACACATTTGCGACTTTGATAGCACTTTTTGGAAAACATTATGAATCTTTAAAAATTGAGAGTGACGTACTTAATGAGACGGGCGATTATTCTCTGGCGATAGTTGCAAATTCACCAAGTTTTGGAGGGGGATTAATGATTAGTAATAAGGCATCAGTTTTAGATGAGAAAATGTATCTAATATTAGTGAATAGAGTCAGTAAAATAAAACTAATCTTTCTTTTCCTATTACTTGTGTTTCGAAAGCATTATTCAAGACCTGAATTTAGAGAATTTGAAGTCACAAGATTGAGAGTTGATAAAACAAATGGGATTTTAAAGTCTCAAGCTGATGGCGAGTCGCTTCCTGAAGGACCAGTGATGGTGAAAATAGAACCAAAAAATTTGAAAGTGTTACGAATTGAGTAAATTTGCCGCGAAATTAAATAAATTTTCAGGTGTTTCACATGAAGATCTTGAAATACTTAATGAATTTAAAATGGGACTTTCTTTTGAATTAGACAGATTTCAAGAAGAGGCGATTGATTACTTTTTGCAGGGGAACTCTGTAGTTGTAGCTGCGCCAACTGGATCTGGAAAAACAATAGTGGGTGAATTCGCAGTATTTTATGTAAATAAAAATAGACAAAGAACTTTTTATACAACTCCTTTAAAAGCGCTATCAAATCAAAAATATTTGGAATTTGTTGAGAGGTTTGGGGTAGAACAAGTAGGACTTCTCACTGGCGATAACGCAATTAATCAAGACGCATCGATTGTCGTCATGACAACTGAAGTATTAAGAAACATGATTTATCAAACTCCTGAAAAAATTGAGGAATTGGGAGTTGCGATTTTAGACGAAGTACATTTTCTAGCTGATAAGGAAAGAGGTGTTGTTTGGGAGGAAATATTAATTCTATTGAATAAAAATGTGAAAATTGTTGCTTTATCTGCAACTGTCAGCAATGTAGAAGATTTTGCGGATTGGTTACATGAAATAAGGGGAGATTGCAAATTCGTCATTGAAGAAAAAAGACCAGTCCCTCTAAGCCAACTAATTGCAACTAGTAATTCTTTAATTCCACTTTTTTCAAATGAAGAAGGTCAGATTAACAAAAAAGTATTAAATCTTTATAAAAGAAGTTTCACGAAGTCTCACGTGAAATCAGAAATACCCACAAGAATCGAAATAGTTGAAAATATCAAAGATTATGATTTGCTGCCATCAATTTTCTTCATTTTTAGTAGAAAGGGGTGTGATTTAGCCGTAGACCAAATTAGAAAAAGTAATGTTCAATTAACAAATGAAGATGAAAGGTATGAAATTAAGAAGTACTTACAAAATCGATTCGATGATATCGAGGCATCAGACTGGTCAGCTTTAAAAGTTGATGAATGGATTGATTGTGCTATACGAGGATTTAGTAGTCATCATGCTGGTTTGATACCCCAAATGAAAGAAGCGGCTGAATATTTATTCCAAAAAGGACTTTTAAAATTAGTTTTTGCAACTGAAACTTTATCTGTAGGTATAAATATGCCTGCAAAATCCGTTGTTTTAGAAAGAATGGATAAGTGGAATGGAACGACCCATGAAATGTTGTCTCCCGCCGAATTTACCCAGTTAACCGGAAGAGCTGGAAGAAGAGGTATTGATGTTGATGGAGAGGAAATCATAGCGTTTCATCCACATAGTGAACCGAAATTTATTGCAAATTTAGTGTCCTCCAGAACTTTTGAATTAACTTCAAGTTTTGAACCAAAATATAATATGATACTTAATCTTCTAGAACATCGTAACGTGAATGAAACAAAAAAACTTCTCAACAAATCATTTGCACAATTTTACCAAAAAAAGGATTCAAAAAATGTCACAGATCAAATTTTTTATGAAAAGGATAAATTAAATCGGAAAGAAAGTGAATTTACATGCCATTTAGGTGATATCAAGGAATACTATTCAATTATTCTACAGATAAATAATTTTCACAAATTTGAGAATAAGAGATCTCAGAATTCTAGATCGCTCAAAAATAGATTAAATTTAGAACCTGGCCATGTTGTTGGAATAAGAAACTTAAGAAGAAGTAAGTTTGCGCTAATCACAAAATCTATGAAATCAAAAAAAGATTCAGAATTTTGGGTCGTTTTAGAGAATGGCGAAGGACGAAAAATAGACCAAAGAAGTATTGATTCAAATGTAGGTTCGATTGGCTATTTGGAATTACCTGAAGGAGCAGATTTTTCGAAAAAAAATACAAGAGACGAATATTCAAAGAAAATTAGAATTTTAGCGGGTAATAGTAAGAATATGAATTTAGATGTTCATGATTTATCTGTGTTAAAGAATAAATTGAAAAGTCATGTTTGTCATAAATGTCCTCAAATTCAAGAACATTTAAGATTTGGTGAGAATATAGAGCGAAATAGAAAATACATCAAATCACTTGAATCTCATTTAGAAAATGATTTCATTAATTTAAGTAAGAAATGTGATCAAGTTATTGAGTTTCTAACCAAACTCCAATATATAAAAGATATAGAAAATAAACTTATTCTTACTTCTTGGGGGAAATTATTAAAACAGATTCACTCAGAATTTGATTTGTTAATTATTGAATCGATAAAGAGAGAGTATTTAAATAATTTAACTCCTATTCAGCTTTGTTGTCTTTTAAGTGGTTTTGTATATAACCCGCGAAGAGATGAAATTGATATTCCATTGAATGTAGATGAGATAATTAAAAATAATGCTAACCAAATTTTGAAGTTATCAGATGAAATAATTGATGAGGAAGGTAAATTAAAGATCTCAAATATAAAAAACCCTCATTTTGGTATGGCAAACATAATCAAGCAGTGGTGTAATAATGTCAATTTAAAAAGAATTCTTCTCAAGACAGATATAGCTCCTGGTGATTTTGTTAGGAATGTGAAACAAATTATTGATCTATTGAGACAAATTAAACGTTTAAATATTCCTGGAATCACAAAAACCGCAGAAGAAGCTATTTTGCTTCTTGACAAAGGTGTTGTCTCATACGAACCAAATGTTAATTAATTAAACAAAGAATTTAATTTGATTATCTATCTTAAATTTCTTTAATTTTCTATTTATATTTTCAGAATTATCTTTTTTTGACTTTGTGATCTTTATTTTTAGATCATCTCTGAGTTTGACTACTTTTATCGCCTTATTTAAATAGGGTATAGATTCTGAGATTGTTTTCTTCTGTTTTGAAGTCAATTTGTTTGATTTTTCAAATGATGATATTAAATTATCAATACTTTTGAATTCATCGATAATATTTACAGATGTTTTTTCACCAAAACCTTTGATCCCAGGCAATCCATCAGATGAATCTCCTTTCAGAACTGCGAAATCTAAATAATGTTTAGAACTAATTCCAAATCTTTTCTTAATTTCTTTTTCGTTAAAAAAAACTCCTCCATCTTTTCCTAGTAAATGTACAAAAATTTTTCTTTTATCATCAATTGTTTGGAAAAGGTCTTTATCTCCAGTCACAATAATTGTGTTTGGATTGCTCTTAGCTATAGAAGCTAGAACATCATCTGCTTCGTAATTAGATACTCCTACACACTGCATGCCCAAAGTTTGCAAGATAAATGGTAGTAAATCGATCTGTCTTTCAAGTTCGTCGTCAATTTCTTCTTCGTTGTCGTCTAGCACTCTATGCGCTTTGTATTGAGGTAGAAGATCTGTTCTCCATTTTGGACGCCAGTCATCATCTAAAGCATGAACGATAATTTCGGGTGAATATAGATTTTTAAGTC
>JACCDY010636539.1_pt1 | contig 16553 bp, 14 predicted proteins | sample 7446391 | NCBI WGS metagenome assembly JACCDY01 (sample SAMN15323451, study PRJNA562643) | freshwater metagenome | isolation source: river surface water | place: USA:Blue River Watershed | collected 2017-08-18
CTAATTCACCTCGGGCACTAGGCTTAATTGATTTAGCAATATCACACACTTGTTGATCATAGAAATACAAGCCTGTCACCGCATAGTTACTTTTTGGTTTCACGGGCTTTTCTTCAATTGATAAAGCCTTAAAAGAATCATCAAATTCAACAACACCATAACGCTCAGGATCATTCACATGGTAGGCAAACACTGTGGCACCTGAAGTGCGATGATTGGCAGAATGTAATTGATTGACTAATTCATGGCCATAAAAAATGTTGTCACCCAATACCAAAGCTGATGGGTTATTGCCAACAAATTCTTTACCAATGATAAAAGCTTGGGCCAAACCATCGGGAGAAGGTTGTACCGCATACTGGATATTTAAACCCCATTGAGAACCATCGCCTAATAATTCTGTAAAACAAGGAGTGTCTTGCGGCGTAGAAATCAACAAAATATCTTTGATGCCGGCAAGCATCAAAGTAGTCAATGGATAGTATACCATCGGCTTATCATAAACAGGCATCAACTGCTTAGAGACGGCTTGAGTCACTGGATACAAACGAGTGCCCGAGCCACCAGCAAGGATGATACCTTTACGATTATTCAATGAATGTTTGCTCATTGTTGTGCTTTCTTAGTAATTCTTATATTAATAGTTAACTAACTTTTTAAAGAGTTTGACACATACTCTTTCACATATGCTTCTACTTGTTCTTGCCAATCAGGATATTGACCAGTAAAGGCCATCTTAGAGAGAGCCTTCTTTAACTTAGCATTACTTAATCGAGAGTTATATGGTCTTCTTGCCGGCATTGGATAATCTGTTGCAGGTATTGGCAAGATGTTCTCAGGCTTCACTTCAATGCCTTCGCCAAAACTGGCTGCAATTTCTATTGCAAAGACAGCTAGTCCATGCCATGAAGTCTCACCATCAGGCACCGCATGATAGATTCCTGATTCAACTCGAGACCCAGCCATTTGAATACCTATCTCAGCCAACCATTGTGCTGATGTTGGCGCCCCCACTTGATCTGCCACCACTTTTAATTGATCCCGCTCAGCAGCCAAGCGCACCATCGTGCGAATAAAATTCGCGCCATCACCATACACCCAAGATGTTCTCAAAATAAAATATCTTGCAAACTTATCAGCGTAACTTGCGTGACCAGAATCATGGACCAAGTTAAATACCTCTTCAATCGCGTGCTCACCAGCCAACTTGCTCTGACCGTAGATATTTAAATTCTCAACAGGTCCAACTCGATCAGTTTCAAAATAAGCATCCTGCTTTGTATCTGCAAAGACGTAATCGGTTGAATAATGAACCAAAATACCATGAGCCACATTAGCAATGTAGCGAGCCATCACAGCAAGCGCTGTAGCATTAATAGCAAAAGCAATCTCACGCTCACCCAAATTCTCGGCCTTATCAACAGTCGTATAAGCAGCTGCATTGATGATCACTTCAGGCTGATAACGATTCAATGCCATAACAATAGAAGACTCACTGGTTAAATCACAATCAGCACGACCCAAGAAAATAGCAGGTACCTTGAGATCTTTTAAACAAACTTGTAAAGCTCTTCCTACTTGTCCATCTCGTCCAAATACTAAAATGGGTCGACTGTGATCTAAAAGTTCAAAGGATGAGTAAGACATATATGGATTAGCAATTAGTCATAAGTAATTAGCAACCAGCAACCAATCATCATTGATCGGTTGTATTGCTATATTGTTTTTTCACCCAATCACGATAAGAACCGCTAAGTACGCCCTCAGTCCATTCTTGATTATCTAGATACCACTGTACTGTTTTACATATACCTGTTTCAAAGGTTTCAGCTGGTTTCCAGCCTAATTCACGCTCAATCTTTGTGGCATCAATTGCATAACGACGATCATGACCCGGACGATCTTTGACGTATGTAATTTGTGATGTATAAGAAGTGCCATCAGATTTAGGACGCAAACCATCCAAGATCGAACAAATGGTATGCACAACGTCCAGATTTGGTTTTTCATTCCAACCACCCACGTTATAGGTCTCACCTAACTTCCCGGCTTCTAATACACGACGAATGGCTGAGCAATGATCTTTAACGTATAACCAATCCCGGATTTGTCGACCGTCCCCATAAATAGGCAAAGGCTTACCAGCTAATGCATTCAAGATCACTAGAGGGATTAACTTCTCCGGGAAATGATATGGTCCATAATTATTAGAACAGTTGGTGGTTAGAACCGGCAGACCGTAAGTGTGGTGCCACGCACGCACCAAATGATCCGATGCAGCCTTAGATGCTGAGTATGGACTATTCGGTTCGTAGGGATTGGTTTCTGAGAAAGCAGAATCAGTTGGTGAGAGTGATCCATAAACCTCATCCGTCGACACGTGCAAAAAACGGAATGCTTGCTTTTCATTTTGAGGTAACCCTGACCAATAAGTACGGACAGCTTCTAAAAGATTGAACGTACCCACCACATTGGTTTGAATGAAGTCACCGGGACCATGAATCGAGCGATCTACATGAGATTCAGCAGCAAAGTTTACGACTGCTCTGATTTGATATTTTTTGAGTAAAGAGAGCACTAACTCGTAATCACCAATATCATCTTGTACAAATATATGACGAAGATCAGAAGATAAAGACCGAAGGGTAGCTAAATTACCGGCATAAGTGAGCTTATCAAGGTTAACCATACCTTCGGCCTTTGGATTAGCAAGCCAATCCAAAACAAAATTACCGCCAATAAAACCCGCGCCGCCAGTAACAAGGATCATAGAAAAATTTATCTTAAAGGTTCATTTTCGCATAAGTAAACATTACTTTTAGAGAGACATATGGAAGAGAAATAAATTTAACAGCGCTAGTGATAACCTCACCGTTAGCCGTGCAATTTAAGTGCCACTTAAGCCCAAAATATCTGCTTCAGTCTCTTGCTCTAGGTAGATCCAATCAACAATCTCCTCACTCGGGCTGTAGCCATTGACTAGCTTTTTCATAATCAATCTTATAACACCGATATCGCTGACACTTAGCGCCATTTCCAAGGAACGTAATTCGGGCTCCAGTTCAACCCATGGAAGAAAGTCTTCATGGGCTTTCATAATTCTTGGATGAGATGTCGGTTCAGGGTTGTCACCAATCAGCAGTTCTTCGAAAAGTTTCTCACCAGGACGCAATCCAGTAACCTCAATTTTAATATCCCCATTAGGATTTTGCTCGTCCTTCACAGTCAATCCCGAAAGTTCAATCATTCGATAAGCTAAATCTATGATCTTAACGGGCTCGCCCATATTGAGTATAAATACATCCCCCCCTTTTGCCATCGCACTTGCCTGCATCACCAACTGTGAGGCTTCAGGGATTGTCATAAAATAGCGAGTGACATCCTGATGAGTCAATGTAATTGGTCCACCGTTACGAATCTGTTGTCGGAACCTAGGGACCACTGATCCAGAGGAGCCCAACACATTACCAAATCGCACCATACTGAACTTGGTGTTAGATTTAATAGAAGCGATTGCCTGAAGAGCTAATTCTGCTAAACGTTTACTAGCCCCCATGATATTAGTTGGACGGACCGCTTTATCAGTGCTAATTAGGACAAAATTTGAAACGCCGTTATCTGCAGCAATAAGAGCAGTTCGTATGGTGCCGAATACGTTGTTCTTAATCCCCTCTGCTGGATTGTGCTCAACCAGTGGAACATGTTTGTACGCTGCAGCGTGATAAACCGTATCTGGATGCCAAGTAGACATGATTTCTAGCATACGTTCATTATCTTGCACCGATGCTAAAAGCGGCACCAATACAATATCAGAATTTCCAAGCTTCCCATCAAGTTCATGATGAATGTTATAAAGAGCAAATTCACTCTGGTCGATTAGTAATAATTTACTAGGCCTAAGAGCGAAAATCTGACGGCAGAGCTCGCTACCAATTGATCCACCAGCCCCAGTAACCATAACAACCTTATCACGAATATTCATCGCCAGCAGATTGTGATTTGGCGCAACTGGTTCACGGCCTAATAGATCATCAATATCCAACTCTCTTAAATCCGAAATGCTAATCTTACCTTGCGCCAAATCTGTTACTCTCGGAAGAGTGCGAACTGCAACCCGAGCCATTTGCATCTGAATCAGGATTTCATTGCGACGCTTACGACTTAAACTAGGCATCGCCAAGAGTACATCACTAATACCCAATGTACGAATCAAGTCAGCGAGGTCTAAAGGGGCGTAAATAGGCTGACCGTTCAATATATGACCGTGCAGACGTTCATCATCATCCAAAAAGCCAACAACCTGCATTTCATAACTATTCGACATCGCCGCAACTAGTTGACGACCAGTACGCCCAGCACCATAAATTAAAACCTTGGTACGTGTTGCTCGTTTCAAGATATTCAGATACTGGTCACCCAACCAAATTCGCGCCAAAGCGCGAGAGGCTCCAACAAAAATGAGGAGTAAAATTGGTTGAATAATACCAATGGTGCGTGGCACCCCAGCCACGCCGATAACCGTGAATATAGATGCATATAGTAGACCGTAAATGCTTATTGCTCTGGCTACTGCCAACAAGGCCGGCCATCCGCTGAAGCGGAAAATTGCACGATACAACCCCAAAAATACGAATATAGGCAATGCAATCACTGCAGATAAAGCACTTGCCAAAATTAAACCTTGCGCCCACTCACTTGCATTATCAAAACTAATGAATTCATCTAAACGTAAATAATAAGCCAGCCATACAGTTAAAACACACAGACTGAGGTCAACAGCAAAGGCTATAAAGCTTTTCGCCAATCTCGGCAATGCCAGCACTGGAACAGCCAATCTAGAAAGTGACTTTTTCATCATTATTTCTGCCTAATTTGATCGCCACGACCTGCGCCTACGAGTGTTTTAATGATGTATGAGAGGTATGTTCGCATGTTTAAATCATGCAACATACGAGCATCTACCTCAGCAAGAAGCTTTGGATTTGACATATCAATACCATTAATTTGAGCTAATCCAGTGATTCCCGGACGAGCAGAGAAAACTCCTCGTGAATCACGCTGTGCTATCAACTCATTCTGACTGTACAGACAAGGCCTTGGACCAACTAGACTCATTTCGCCTTTGAGTACGTTCCATAATTGAGGTAACTCATCCAATTTGGATCGACGCAGGAATACACCCCATGGTGTAATTGCCGCAGCTTCAGCTAAATGAGAGGCTACATGAGCTGTATTCAGGTGCATAGTACGAAACTTCATCAAAATGAATGGTTTTTGGTCACGCCCAATACGAACTTGACGAAGTAGTGGGCTGCCAGTGTCTAGGTACCCAGCAAGATTTAATATGAGCAGCAATGGCGATAAAACTATTAAACCAATGGTAGAAAGTAGAATATCAGCCGAGCGAATCATTGCTTTTGCCCCCGAATCGAAAGCATCTCCTTTAAGCCATTAGCAAGAGTAATCTGAGCCTGCCAACCCAATTCACACTCTAGTCTTGCGGGAGAATAACAGGCGGAACCAATTAATCGATCAACCACCTCCGTCAGGTGAACGCTCAGGCGCCCCACACCTCTCAATAAACCAACCGGTAAGGTAAATATTGGATCGGAGGATATACCGAGCACATCTCGAATTGCCTGATAAATTTCTCTACTAGAGTAAACCTGCGGGTCAGACACGATATACGTCTTGCCATTCGCTTCAGGTTTTTCAGCAACTAAATGCATCACATCAATCACATCCTGCACATGAATCAGCGAACGCTTGTTTCCTGTTTCTGGTAAAGCAGGAAACCATCCAGATTGGATAGCTCTCGCCATGCGCTCCAGGTTTCCGCGTCCACCAAAGCCATACACCATTGCTAATCTAAGATTAACAACATGCATCCCATATTGCTCGCCCAAGTCAAGAACAACATCTTCTGCGGCACGTTTGGCTCGCCCATATTGCGACAACGGTTCCCCAGGCCAATCCTCGTTGACGCACTTATCACCTGGCTCCGCCATCGCTTTGACGCTAGATAAAAAAATGAAACGTTTTACGCCAGCCTGACCTGCCACATCGATAAGATTCTTTACACCAATAAAATTCACATCGTGATGAATTCCATCGGAACTTGAAGAGAAAGCATGTGCATGCCCCGCACAGTGAAAAATCAATTCAATATCTTTACACGCACTCCGAAGAGAATCACGGTCAAGAAGATTGCCAATAATTTCATTTTCAAAACCTACAGGATGTCGAACTAAAGCTCGAAAATCCCTATTCATTAGCCTTTGGCCGATGAATCCTGTTGCACCTGTAACCAGCGTTTTCATATTTTTAATAACTCATCATAAACAGCTAAGGTCTCATTAGTAACCCGCTTAAGAGAAAATTCTTTTTCAACAATCAATCGCCCCTCTTTACCCATTTGCTGACACAGCAAGCGATCAAGCACAAGTATAGATAAGCTTTCTGCAAGCGCAACTGAGTCCCTTGGTTTCACTAAAAAACCGTTCTTTTGATCAACAACAAGTTCTTTACAACCGGGCATTTCAGTAGTCACGATAGGCCGCCCACATGCCATTGCCTCAATCAATACCTTTGGCAAACCCTCACCGTAGTATGAGGGCAAACAAACTATCGTTGATTGAGAGAGTATTTTTGGCATCTCAGTGCAATATCCCCACCATTCAACAATACCCGTTTTGTGCCATTCATTGAGCTGTTTAATCGAAACAGCTGATGGATTTTCGGTGTCGGGCTCTCCTACCAAAACAAACCTAGCAGCAATGCCCTTTTTTTTGATAATCTTGGCTGCCTGCACAAACTCTCCAACCCCCTTATCCCAGAGCATGCGAGAGGCTAACATCACTACAGGTACACCAGTAGGTAAGTCAAAATACACGTAATCATAAAGATCGACGCCAGCACCTCTTATCAAACGAATTCTAGAAGAATCAATACAGGCGCTTTTTACCAACAAGTGAAGATCATCTTGATTTTGAAGAATCAAAATACTTCGCGGATCATTAAACAGAAGGCGAAATATCAATTGTAGAAATGACTTCAGCAGCTTAGCTAGCAAACGTTCAGATGAGAAAACAAAGCCAAGCCCCCCTAGTGCACTAACTCTCGCAGGCACACCTAATAATTTGGCTGCCAGCAAACCATAAATGACAGGTTTTAAAGCAACCAAATGAACTAAATTTGGCCGCTCCTTCATAAAAATAAAAATTAATTCAAATAATGCAATCAGCTCACGACCTGGATTTAGACTAGACCTTCTCAAGAATCGTAAATTAACAGTATTTATACCTTTTGGGATGACCAAATTTTCAAATTTAGATATCCTGGTAACAAGCACAACTTCATTTCCACGCTTTATTGCTTCCAATGCTAAAGGTAATCGATGGGAATAAAAATACCAATCCTCCGTTACAACATATAAGATTTTCATCTTAATAATATCTTCCTTTTAATTGGACTGAGAATAGTAAATAAGAGCATTAAACCCCAAATGTTTGGGTAAATGTAATCAAACGATATATTTAAACTCATAAATATAATTAAAGAATAGCTTATATAGCATTTATGAATATCGAATATAGAATCGCGCAATAGATAAAATAAATATCCCATAGACATAAAAACTAAGATCCAACCACCGCGAACAAGAGTTCCAATAAATGATGAATGCAGCTGATTAAAGTAGTCAATGCCGTTTATTTGAAATGCGATTTGGCTAAAGTTAATATAGTCATCAGATCTAAAACCAATACCAAACAACATATGTATAACATCTCCAGAAAGACCTTCAAGCCAAAATTTCCAAATACCGGCTCTACCAGACAATATAGAATCAGTAAACCAATTATTACCTTCATAAATAACAAATAAAATCGTTATAACTCCAATTATATTTATAAAAATAAATAAATAAAAACCTTTTCTGAGAATTTTATAAATAAACAAATAAATTAATAAATTAATTAAAGAAATCAAGGCCAAGGTCCTATTTTGCGTAAAATAAGACCAATTAAAACAACATAAAAAAAAACCTGAGTTCGCTACAATTGAATGTGGTATTGATAGTAATAAACCTAAATATAAATAGAGATTAAGACTAAAGTTACCATCAAAAATATTTATCATGAAAATAAATATTCCTACATACAGCAATACAATTCTAGCAACCGGCACGAACCCACAAGAAAAATCTATCTCAGTTGCCAATAAATTGCTCAACATGATTAGTGAAAATATTAAGTAAAATGATGCTCCATTTCGAAAAATATTTTCAAAATTATTAATGCCATTGAACTCAAATAGGCTATAAATTATTGAAAAAAATAAAATTAATTTATTTTTATTATATATATTTCTAAAATTATAGATATATAAAAAAGTAAATAGTAATATTGGCACCACTCTTAGTATATTTATGTAATAAATTATTTTATCACTATATTTACCAATAAAATTAACAATTTCAGGAGACTGAAATGCAACCGACACGAATAAGGTTAATGTAAAAAGTTCATACTGCCTTAGTTTAGTAATATTTAATAATGAAGGCATATTAAATATCTATTTTTTATTTCTAAAGGCCATAAATATAAATGTCATTATTATAATAATAGATCCAAAAAAAATTGCCAAATATTTTCCTAATTGCAACTCAATTTTATTAATTTTAAAAGAAAGAGGTTCTTCACTATAATTCTTCATTAATTCATAATCTAGAATTTTTTCATGAAATTTATAAAATTCATTTATATATTTTACATCTATTGATCTCAGGTCAATTCTTTCTCTGAGTGCATTTAGAATTTTTAACTCCAATTGATAAGGCTCTATTGAACGTTTAAATACATTTACCGAACATGTGTGCAAAAAATTCAATGCTTCATTAGCCCTCTCAAAATTCCGAGACTCTGCAATAATGAATCCTTTATTACTGTAGGGCAATAATTGAACTTTGTAATCAAACCAAGCGCCATTCCCGATTTTGTTGCAGCCTTCGATTTCAAAAGGCGAATTGGGTTTTAAATAACTTGTTAACACGTTTAAGTCTACTAAGATACGCTCATTCATCAAAACTGTACCAGTAGCTTTATATACAGGCTTTACCGTATCGAATATTGCTGTTACAACAGCTATTAATATTGATAAAAAAATACCTGCTATATACGGCTTATAAATTTTTAATCTAGCAGTATATTTTTGAAATTGACACTTAGTTTGCATATTCTCCTCCACACCCCTCTTCCATCAACCAGGCCTGAAACATCAAAACACTCCAAAGTTGGTTAGACCAATCACGCTTATTGCTGAGATGCTGTTTCCATTTATCACTAACCTCATCAACATCAAAGAAGTTTTGTTTTTTTAAAAGTTGAGGATCGAGTAAGTGATTAGCCCATTCTTTTAAAGGGCCTCTGAGCCATAATCCCAGTGGGACACTAAACCCAGACTTTGGTCGATTAATTAATAAGTTTGGGATGTGTCGATCCAAAAGTTGCCGCATAACTAACTTACCTCTGCCATCACGAATCTTAGTTGTTATTGGTAATGACCAAGCAAACTCGACTAAACGAACATCAAGCATTGGTGCCCGTGTCTCAAGGGAAGATGTCATTGCTGCTCTATCAAGTTTAACCAGCAAATCATCCGACAAATAAGTTGTAGCATCCATGAACATCATCTTGTGCTCAATATCCTTTATAGCAATATTAAGCTGATTTTTTGAAGCTATTACATCGGATGTCCCAAGAACCACTCCCGCTGACCAACCAGACTGATTAACAAGACTAGTATAAATTTCATCTATGTCTTTTGCCAACAACAACTGAGAAATCTTCGCCATCCTATGATTTAGCATTTTAAAATTTCCGACTTTTGAAAATACCTCGCCTAATAAATAGGCAGGGGTTGACTTAATCATATTTGATAACGTTTTTCGAATTGAGTACGGCAATAGTTCAAGTCTGCCCCATAAATTTGGTCCGTTTATATATCGGTTATAACCCCCAAATAGCTCGTCACCACCGTCACCCGTTAGACAAACCTTGACATGCGCACTGGCCATCTTAGCAATTAAATAAGTCGGGATTTGTGAAGCGTCGGCGAATGGTTCGTCATAAATCCTCGGAAGACGCGGGATAACATCTTGCAACTCTTTACTGGTTACAAAAAGCTCTAAATGTTCTGTTCCAAGATGCTTCGCAATAGAGCGTGCATAACTAGATTCGTCATATTCTACCTCGGGAAATCCAATGGTAAATGTATTAATGGGTCTGATAGACTGTTGCTGCATTAATGCAACAATAATTGAAGAATCAATTCCGCCGGATAAGAATGCGCCCACAGGTACATCTGCCATCATTTGACTAGCAACAGATTGAGTAAGCAACCTTTCAAGCTCATCTACTAACTCCCTCACCCCACCCTGAAACTGATTAGACTGCCCATGCAGAACCACTTCAGATAATGACCAATATTGCGATGGCTCAGGCAAATACTGGTCCTGGATATCACTTTTAGTTAACCTAATAAACGTCCCGGGTAACAATTTAGAAATGCCTTGATATATTGAGTAAGGCGCTGGAATCATGCCTCTATCAAGATACATACTCAACGCATCTCGATCAACCTGCCCCCGAAAACCTGGGTATGCCCGCATTGCCTTGAGCTCAGAGGCAAATAAGAAGACACCACCATGAAATCCTATATAGAGAGGCTTTTCACCAAATCGATCTCTAGCTAAATAAAGAGCTTCATCATCCCTATCCCATACAGCTATAGAAAACATTCCGATTACTTTACAAAGCGTCTCGCGAAAACCCCAAATACTTATGGCAACTAATAAAGTTTCAGTATCAGATCTGCTAAGCCAAGAATAAGAACCCTTAAGCCCAACCTCAATCTCTTGCCGAATTGCTTCATGGTTATATATTTCACCGTTAAAAACCATTACGAATCGACCACACGGCGAAACCATTGGTTGATGGCCAGCCGCAGTTAAATCAACAATTGATAGGCGCCTATGAGCCAATGCTAGTCCTAATTTTTGATCAACCCAAACGCCCTCGTCATCAGGCCCACGATGCTTTAATTGTCGAGCCATATCAAGGACAACAACTCTAGGATCTTGCTTTGATAAATCTGTATTTGAATAAAAACCTGCAATACCACACATGATTAGCTGGGCCTCGCAAGAGAAGAGATTAAGGTTTCCCATACATCACATACATCGTCATGTGATGGTAATTTCTTTATCTTTTTGCACGCAGCAATTCCTAGCCTACGCCGTAAAAGTGGGGTTGCCATTAGCTTACCCAATCCAGATGCCAATGAAGCAACTCTATCACCTTCAGGATCTATTAAAACTCCGCTTTCGAAAGAATCAATCAACTCATTGGTACCAGGGCAGTCGCTAAAACCTACAACTGGTATGCCATGTGACATTGCTTCGGCAGTTACAAGTCCAAATGCCTCAAAACGAGAAGGAATAACAAATAACTCCGCTGACTCATACTCCGACCTAATATTCTTAACAAAACCTGGCATAGAAATTTGAGATTCAAGCCTAAGATCTTTTACTAGTTTTTGCAGGTCACGAAACATCGGTCCATCACCAACAATTCTTAAATGCCATTTTGGGAATTCATCAGCTAGTAGTGAAAAAGACTTTATTAAGGTAGATTGGTCCTTGCTCTCCTCAAGCCTACCAACACTTAATAATGTGTATGCATTTTTATTCTCTCCAATAGCTGAAAAATGAGTAGCCGCTTCTATTGGATTTGGTACAACAATCATCTTTGATCTCAAAAAAAATGGGTAACTATCAAGAATATTTTTGGAAAGCACGGTCAACTTATCCAAGAAAATGCCTCCAACAGCTACCAAGAAGTACTGAAAAGAATGTTTTTGGTAATATTCGCGAACAGTGTGCTCACTACCAATTAGAGGAGCCCTCGTTCCCAAAAGCGCAAAGGCTAGAATCACATATGAAGAATGCATAAATCCCACCACCGCATTTGGTTTTTCAATCCCAATAATTTTACGCAACTTCTTCATGCGAACAAACAGCTCAGCAATCGTTGTTGTATTGATAGCACTTCCTGTAGCCAAAGTAATCTTTGAAATTCTTGGGTCCAAATAATAGAATGGGCTATTAGCTGAAGCATCAAAGGTAATCACCATCACTTGATGGCCCCTAGATGCAAGTCCAGAACATACATTACAAAATACTCGCTCAGCACCACCAACAGCTGAATTTAAACTTTTAATAACAAATATAATTTTCATGGCTGCTTCTTATTACCCAGTGCAGAAAATAGCTCATCCCACTGATTAAATATCTTTACCGGATCATATTCAATGACCGACTCGCGCGCCATCCGCCCAGCATAACGTCTGAACTCTACATTTTCGATCATATACTGCAATGCTAAAGAATATCTACCAACATCATTATCCGACAGCACCCCAGATTTACCATCAACTAATAATTCATTCACTCCAGCAGTTCCCTTTAGGCCAACAGCTGGCAACCCATAACTAAATGCCTCTACCAATGCATTTGGAAACCCCTCCCAAAGTGAAGGAAACGCTAAAAATGCACTTTTTTGATACCAAGCTTCAACATCAATAACTGCACCAATTATTTCCACCCTGTTACTCAATCCAAGCTTTAAGACCAGAAGCTCAATTTCTTGACGTTTTTCTCCATCTCCAACAAGCGTGAGAATCCATTCAGGGTGTAAATTGGCGATAAGTGAAAATGCATTAATTAGAAAAATTTGATTCTTTTGGAAAGACAGTCGTCCAACATTCAGAATTCGTAAATGTTGCGGGCTAGCCTCGTTTGGATATGAAGGTTGCTTCAATAAAAAAACAGGGTTGTGAATAGTCCTAATCCTGTCTCTCAATATTATTGAATACTTATTTCGATAACTTTCAAGTTGAATAGTAATAGTATCGGCCATTGTTAGCGCTAAATTTGAAAGACCTCGTCGCCAACTACTTTTATCAATAAAGTCAAACAAGTCTGGCGAGTTTCTCTCGGCTGCAATTACTGGAATTTTTAATCCAACCATAGCTAAACGCGCAGCAATAAAAGTACCAACCTGGAATCCAATTGCGACATTGGGCTTAAATTCTTTGGCAATCTTACGAAGTGCAATCTGGCGCCGCAACCTCAACCACCAACTGGCAGGTTTTTCGGAATCACCCAGATTCAAACATTCCCACTTGATTGAAGAGTCCAAGTGATAATGAGACTTTGCCCCGATTAAATCCCAAGTAACTAAGCACACACTATAACCTCGATTAACCATTTGGTTCATGATTAATGCTGACATGCGCTCCACACCACCCGCCATATTGTTAAAGTTTCTACAAACAAATAATATGCGTTTTTTTTCTTTCATTTAAATGAGGCCTTCATTAATTTCTCATGTCGGAATCTATTGGTGGCAGACTTCACAAAATGGCGAATAGTTCTTCGAGGGTATATCAAAACCAAAACCAATAAAAAAAGTAGGGCTCTGCCATTTTTTTTTCCAAAATGACAATAGCGCATCCTTACCCATAGCTGCATGTACCAATATGAATCTTTTAACTTCAGGTAACTAATATTTTTTGTTAGTAGGTATAAGGAGCTTTTGAGCTCAATTAATGTTGATTTTTCACTACCACCAGTTGCATATTGAGTAATTACAGATTCAGGCACCCCAATAAAATGTCCGCCCTGAAAACTTAAACGAACCGCAAAATCAATATCTTCTTGGCGCTGCATTTCGACATCAAAACCACCTAAATTATTGAAAACTGAAGTACGCGCCATTAGAGAACAAGTTGGAGTGCCACCATAAGCTATATCAGGTTGGCGCTCAAAAAACAAAAGGTAATCTGCCATTTTCAATCCAACCGGCACAAAATCTTCGGTCCCTACCGCCGTAAAGGGCATTACATAACCATTCGCATAAATTCTGCGTCCAGAACCGTAGCAAACCACATTCTGAGAGCCAACCTTATGCTCATATTCAGTGATGCGCTCATACTGTAATCGCAGCCGTCTCGACTCGCTAACATCATCATCATCAAAAAACGCAAGGAATTCTCCCTTTGCAGACTTTATTATTGAATTTCGAGCGGCGGCACAGCCAAGATTAATTTCGTGTCTAATTATCCTTATACGAAAATCTTGTTTCGATCTATTTGACAAAATATCCAAACTTTCATCAGAAGAGGCATCATCAACAATCAATATCTCAATATTTGGCCAATCTTGAGATTGGATGCTATCAAGTGCACGACCAATAGTTTGAGCAGCGTTATAACAAGTTAGCCCTATAGTTATGCATGGAAAAGTATGGCCTAGTTCAACTGGGGTCATAAGACTTCATACTCATTGGCGCCTTTAGCAAGACATGAGAAGTGCGAATCCTTAACTCATCATCATCAAGCAATTGAAAATCTTTATGTATTGCAGATCTTGAAATTGGCAAGACTGGCCATCTTCCAAACTCCTCTCTTAAGATAGTAAAACCGGCATTTTTAAACATATCATGCTTTTTTATAGCATTTAAACTATTTGTATAAAACCCAGATTTTATAAAAAAACTTGACTCCCAAATGCCATTTGGAAACCTTAAATTATTTAAGGAGTGATTCAAGTGGTCTTGATAGTCAATATTGTGAGACGAATAAGAGCCCGGCTTTAAAATCCGCTGAAACTCGTTCAATAGCTCCTTAAAATCATGCTTGCGCACATGCTCAAGAACGGAATGCGACCATATGAAATCTACACTCTTTGATGGAATGGTTCGCAAACTATCAATACCATTTGTAAGATAACGCCCATTACAGCGCTCAAGAATCTGGTTGAATGTTGTCTTGTCCCACTGAATTTCAGGGACAAGAGCTCCCTTTTTTTCCATATTAGCGACAAAATTTTTGTAAAAGGCAATTTCTTTTCTTGCGAAAGAACCAACATCCACTAAATAGGTAATGGAGGCTCCTTTCGAAAATCCAAGTAGAGCAGAAACGATACTATCCCCAGGTCCCAACTCAAGAATTACAGAGTTTTTTGGCATAACGTTTCCTGGGTATGCCCTTGCAAAATGCAAATCAAATACTTTTAGTGGGTATTCAAATGTATCCATGCTGCCATGCCGGAATACACCGAGCCTGCGCCAGGCTTGATAAGGCAACGGCAGTCTTGCAATCAACGATTTCGCGGCGATTTTAAATACCCAATTCACATCACGCCTTAAAAAATATTTTCATTATTATTTAAATTTATTTCCACTTAAATGAAAACGACTAAATGCCAAATTGACTCTTATATTTGGCAGTGCCATAATAAGGCGCCGAAAGGTTAAGATTGGATGCGTTAACGCGAGGCGAATAAAATGAACCGTAAAAGCAAAATGTTTATTTTGCAACCAATCATACTTAATCTCCACCCAATCACAGCAAAATTTATACACACCCTCTATCTCCATTATATTTCGGTGTTTTGCTAGTAGCACTTTTATATTTTCATATTCATTCTCCAAACTCTTATCAGGAGTTTTAGTCATTCTTTGAATGACTAATGGGTAACTTATACCAACAAAATGCCCTCCAAATACAGCCAAGCGTATATTAAAATCGGTATCCTCACCCCTGCGCAAGGCTAAATCAAACCCCCCTAAAGATTGATAGGTCGCTAGTCGAGCCATTTGACTGCATGTGGCACATGACCCATAGCCATCCTTAACTGGTGAGCCGAGAAGTATGCGCTTTGCCACTGCTAAACCTGAGGGGGCTAACCCACCTTCCGACTCCCCCATGGTTGACTCCAATCTAATGGTGCCATCTGGATAATGCAGCCCTCTGGCGGTATGGCAAATCACTGGCGCGCCATTGGCATATCGATTCTCATACTCTTTAATTCTTAGGTATTGCTTTTCAAGCCTATCGGGGTGACTCTCATCGTCGTCGTCAAAAAAAGCGACAAACTCACCTCTGGCGTTACGCAAAATATGATTCCGTGACGCAGAGACGCCACCATTCACCTGATTGGCGAATACCCTTATCTCAGGATGCTTGATTGAAAGCAACCTGAGAATCTCTAAAGTTTGATCTGTGGAACAATCATCTACGGCTACAATTTCTATTTGTCGATAGCTTTGTGATAAAGCAGAATTTACCGCTCGCTCTACTGTGTCTTCAGCGTTGTATGTAGTTAGACCTATAGTGATTAATGGTAATTTCAAAATAATTTTTCTTATTGTTGCCGCTCTTTGAACTTTAACTTCTCAAGCAATCAGCTTTCAAAATATTGGGGGAAGTATTTTTTCAAAATGACATGAGAGTAACTACCCGCCCCGCCCCATGCAAAATTTTGTTTTTTAATAAAACCTCTTGAAATAGCCTGTACTTCACTCTCCCCAAAATCTTGCCGATTTAAAAACTCTTTTATGGTGTCTAAAATATCTTCTGAGGTCGTATCTTCAAGATAAACCCCTGAGCTTTCGAGCACTCTAGTGGGAGGATTAAAGCAAAAAGGGGGC
>JACCDY011147245.1_pt1 | contig 16552 bp, 19 predicted proteins | sample 7446391 | NCBI WGS metagenome assembly JACCDY01 (sample SAMN15323451, study PRJNA562643) | freshwater metagenome | isolation source: river surface water | place: USA:Blue River Watershed | collected 2017-08-18
TTCTACCGCGAAAAACCTTTCATGTATCGTACGGAGGAGCACCTCCTCAGTGAGGAGATGTGCCGGAATTTGTTGCACGCTTTTATCGCCCACCACTGTGACGAACCTTTTTTGGTACTAACGACCCTCGCGGATGATACTCAGTTCAGTACAGAGAATTTTCGAGAGTTCGACGGCGAGGCAGCCCAACGACAGGCCGAAAAATTGATGGAAATCGTCCAAAACCCCCTGGACTTTCCTGCCCGAACGGAGAATTGTCCCAAATGTCCTTGGAAAACCTGTCCCTACCGGGAAGATCGGAAACCAGTACCGCCCGGCCATGGGTTTGCATGGAAAATGTGACCCTGTTGAGCCTCCCCTGGCGGGTACTGCAACACCGCTATGATTTTGACCTCTGTTCGTACGATCCCTCGCCCGACACCCCACCCCCGGGGGGTGGAACGTGGTTACTCGGACATGCTTTTCGGTGGCTTCGCGACAACAACCCTGTTCCTGGACAACAGTATGTCATCTCCACCCGATACTTGAAGCGGTTGCCTCAAAATTGGTTGGAAGCCGGATTGGTCGTGAGGTTGGCGAAACCCTCCCGAGAGGAACTTGCGGACATTTGCGGTTTCGATGATTGTCGCCTCGATCTGTGCTCGATGGACCCGATGATCGCGCAAGAGGCGTCGTTGACGTTTATCGAAAGGTTTCAGCACATATTCGATCAGATTCTTCAAGAAGTCGACGCGATCGCGGTGTATCAGATCACGACGGAACTTTTGGAACAATCGGAGTCCACGCAAGTCTGTTGTTTCGAGTATTTGACGCAGAGAACTCAACCACTATTGGGACGCAACATCTACTGGCAGGAATGTCACCGGATTTCTCATAAATCCAGGGAACGCCTGCTCAAGCGGAAAAGTTATGGGATCAAAATTCAGACAGCGTTGACCCGATGGTACGCTTACGCGAAGGCCGCCCATGAAATTAAGTGACTTCGTTCAACATGTGCCGCACAGCCAACTCTATGTTCTCGTCGGAGAACCTCTGCTGCATCGGTATGTGTTGGAAATTCTCGTCGAGAAGAACCCGGAACGATCTTTACAGAAGGTCTCGCTGGAAAATCTCCAGGTAGGGGTTTTTCAAACCAAATTGATCCTCGGATGGACGGAAATAGCTGAGGTCAAACGTCATACCTTACCGACCAAATTGAATTTCCCTCTGGTCGTGTTCGCGGACCGCACCACTCTCCACGACAACCCCTCCGAACATCTCTCGGTAGTGGAGGATTCCTTTCCAAGAGATCGTACAGATCGTCGAGCCCTGTTGGCTGGAGCGCTTCACCTCCAACGCACTCCCGTGCCGCCAGAAGTGCTACGCTTGTTGGTAGATAGGCTCCAGAACGGGGAGGATTTTCTCAATGCGCTCTCGCTCGTCCGATGCTTGCCTGCTGAGGATCTACTGACGCAGTTGACCTCGCTCATCCCGCCCCGCCCGCTCGCTCTTGAAAAGCTTGTCCTGCATCACCAGATCCCCGAACTGCTGATGGAGTTACAGAAAGCCTCCCCGTTGGCCTTCTTGACCCGTCTCCACCGAATTCTCCACCGAATTTATTTTTGGTTGGAGGGTAAAACCCAGAACGAAAACCAAATTGCACAACTTCTTGGTATTCCTTATCAGGATATGGGGTTGTGGCGGTCTCTGGAGCGGGTCTATACCCCCAAAAAAGTGCGTGAGGTCTTGGAAGAAGTCGCGGAGAGCTACAAACAGGCTCGATCGGGAGATACCCGGACGTGGATTCCACGACTTTACAACGTCCTGACTCAGTTTGGAGCAAAAAATGTTAGTCGTTGATGTCCATTACCCGAACACCGGTCAATTGAGTTATCTGGAAGCGCTTTTGCGTCACAGGCAGTTTTTTCTCCGGCACGGCGTGTACCTGCGAGAACGGATGCGGTTGCCGTTTGATTTTCAAAACGCACATTTGTTCCTCAGCCATCAAGATCTCTTGACGGAGGAACTGTTGAACGGTCCGGTTCCGGTGGTGTTGACGGAACGGCTGGATTCCTGCACGCTCAGCACTCGCAAGTTTGCCGAGCACCCAAATTTGAAACAGATTTGGAAAATCGCCACCACCCACCCGCCTGAACTCCAAAATGAAGCGAAGGGTCGGTATCATGCCTACCTGTTGGACGGCAAGCGATCCGTTCCCACACAACTCTCACCGGAGGCTCTCCAGAAACTCCACCCCGCGCCCGCCTATCACACATATTCGATCGTAGACGCCCTGGCGGACCGTAAGGTCGATCTGGAGGCCCCCCGGCCTGTCCCGGCCCAATTTCGCGGGACAATCGTCTACGGCAACCCTGAGAGCCGTGAGCATGTTTTGATCACCTCGCATCGTCGTCTCGCCTGCGAACTCGTCCAAGCCTTTCCTGGCGGTAGAGGTTCGGACAAGGGGTTGGACCGCGCGGAGTATTTCGATGAACTGTTTCAAACAAAAGCGGTCGTCTCTCCGTGGGGGTTTGGAGAACTCTGTTACCGTGATTTTGAGGCGATGTTGGCCGGGTGTGTTCTGGTGAAACCGGCTTCCAGGCATGTCCTCTCCTGGCCCTATATTTTTGGGGACGACCAATACGTGGCGTGCAAGCATGACTATTCCGATTTGCATGAAAAACTGCAACATGTCGTCGACCATTGGGACGACTACCGCGAGATGCGAAGGAAAAATCGGGAACTGCTTCTCATCCATCGCGGAGGAAACGTCATCGCCGATCACTTCTCAGGGTTGCTCAAAAAATGCCTAGAAAAATAAAACAGTATCCCAACAGTCGCGAGATGAAGAAAAAGATCCAGGCGGAACTGTTGGCCCTGCAGAAAAAAGACGCTGAAGTACCGGCTGAACACCCCGCGATCCAACCGCTGGTACCGAGGGCTTCTGGCCTGCGCCCGAAAGAACCGCTGAACATCCCTCTTCCGACCATACAGACGTTATCGCCCCGATCGGCGGTCTCACGAGTCGCCCGACACCTGATGATCGGAATCACAACGTACAATCGCCCGAACAATTTGCTGCGGTTGCTGGAATCCCTGGATCGGACGTTGGACGAGCACTCTCGTCCGCTAGTAGAACTGGTGATTGCAGATGACGGTAGTCGCTCCGAATGTCGACAACAAATCAACGAGTATCTGCTGCAGCAATTTGCCGAGCAGCGAAAGTACCCGATCACCTACTTGTACGGACATCGCCGAGGAGTTGCGCATAACAAAAACAGGTGCATCCATGCGTTCCTGTCCAACCCGTTGATGGGTGAACTTCTCCTGCTCGATGACGATCTTGTTTTCCACCACAATTGGTGGCATTTCTTGGAGGAGTTGGCCGCCACTCACAGCACGGGGATCTTTGGTTCCCTGCCGTGGCACAATCATCTGCAACCCTCACTGCCCGTACAGGAAGAGTCGCTTCATCTGGTGGACGGGCCTCCCAAATTTCAAATCAGCACCGCGATCAACTTCGGCCATCTCTTGTGGTGTCGTCGAGATTGGTTGATGAATGCGCGTTACATGAACCCTCAATTTGGTCTTTACGGTTTTGAGCACTGTTTGTGGTGCAACCGGATGAATAAAGCCAATGGGTTCCCGATGTTCGATTTTTACGTCCCCAAAGAATCGTACAAGTTTTGGACGTTGGAGGATCATCACGGAGAGGATTGGAAACAACCCGAGGAGATTGCCGCCAGTCTGCAGACCAATCGCAGCGTGTACCGCCGATTACTCAAAGAGTACACGGACGCCCCGGCGACCGGGCAGTTGATTCTCGATCACCGTATCCCGGATTTCGACAAAGAGTGGGCCTCGGCGCTGCGCTACGGCCACAACAATTTGTCTCGCCCGAAGAACATTCCCCGTGTGCTGTCCCACGCTCTTCCTCCGCACATGGAAACCTATCAAGTCAAAGAGGTTCCGGAAACTTGGAAGGATCTGCCTCCTGACGGTTATGTGACGGTCGTTCTCGGCGTCCGCAACTCTCGCAGGGTTGCTTCTATTTTGGAGGTAATCGCAAGTCTATACGAGCAGACCTTCCCGGTCCGTGTCGTCGTGGTCGAACAGGATCTGTTCCCGCACTGTCGACCGTATTTGGAACATAAGGTCGACACCTACGTGTTCACCTACAGCACGGCGGACTACAACCGAAGTTGGGCGTTCAACGTGGGAGCAGCCCTGGCGGAATCGGATCTGGTGCTCCTGCACGATTGTGATCTCGTACCCCCCGAGGACTATATTGAGTCGGCGAAGAAATTGATGGCCGCAGAGAAGACCCAAGCGGTCATTCCCTGGGGGACGATCAAGTATCTGTCCAAACACTCCTCAGAACACTGGCCCCTTCCCTCACCGGTGGTGGAAAAAATCGCCACTTCCAAGCAAAACATTCGTGGGGGTTCGCTCTTGATTGAACGCAAGTTTTTCAATCAACTTGGCGGCATGGACGAGAGTTTTTGGGGGTGGGGCGGCGAGGATGACCTGTTTTATAATGCCATGCAACGATTTGGCAAGGTGTCGATTCCCAGCCCCACCCAGGGCAGTGAGTTGGTCCATCTCTGGCACCCCTCCAGCTACAAACAAGAGCCCCACGAGGTCAACATCCGACACCTCAAGAAATTACAGGGGATGTCGAACGCTGATTTTCTTGAGCACATCAAGAATCAAACCAACGGCGACCCGTACAAAGTCAGGCGTCATCAGCCCTTACGTCCTCGCCTGAAAACCTCCGTCCCTCGCAAGTTGCACATCATTTATGATGTCGAAGGATGGGCGTACTGGCATCGCGCGAAGGCGCTTCAAAAATACGCTCCCCCGCACTGGCAGGTCACGTTCTCGACCAGCCCGACCATGCCCCATACGGTATTTGACGTTGTCCTTTGCCTCTGTTATGGGCAAATTGACACTTTGCATCAGGTTCTTCGCAACAAACCCACGTCGCTGGTGGGGGGCTTCAACGTGGGCTGGCCACGCAGGCTCGACCATCTCCTCAAATTGCAAGCCAAATGCGATCACGTGCTGATCAACAATCACGACTGTTGGTCCCGGGCGGGTTCGCTCCCGTACACGCATACGATCTCCAACGGCGTCGAAGGAGAGGTCTTTCGGGTTACCAACCTCAAATTGGACAGACGAAAACAAGTCCTTTGGATTGGGAGCGAGTATCACGCGGATCTAAAAGGCTGGCCAAATCCGTTAAAACAAGTCGGTGAGATTCTTAAAAACAGGGGCATCACTTGTGATTTCCGGGTCATCGACCCGCGTTCCTCAAAACGGATGGAACACGCGGAACTCTGTCAATGGTACAACTCCGGAGGGATCTATATCTGCGCCAGCACCTCCGAGGGGACACCCAACCCTTTATTGGAATCCGCCGCCTGTGGCGTCGTCCCGGTCTCGACCCCCGTGGGGAACGTCCCGGAACTGGTTCGGCATAAAGAAAACGGGTATGTCGTGAGTGGGAGGACCGTTGACGAATTTGTCCAGGGCGTTCAGTACGTCCACGACAATTTCTCCAAATTGCAGACCGAAATGCTCAAAAGCATTGAGGAGTGGAAATGGGTAAATCGGGCGGGAGCCTACTTTGACTGGTTCGACGCCATCGTGGACGGCTCCCCCTATGGCCTGGATTCGATCCTGCAGGGAGAGAGAAGCAATTTTGTGAGTATTGATGATGAATCACATTGATTGGGAACCTTTTGTCGCGGCCATCGAAAAGTGCAACCACCCCAGAATCGTGCAGATCCGGAATTCCAAGGACAATGCCGATGAGGAGGTACTCCTTTTTTTGGCGGATCAATTGGACCTGTTGACCGACGAAACTCGATCGCATGACGCCGCCATCGAGTGGGCGGCGACGGAATACCGACTTCCTCCGGAATTGCTCTCGCGAGTCTTTTACGACGACCAAATCGCGTTGGCGGAGCTTTTGCGCTCGCAACGCAAACTTCCGTCAATGAAGCGGGGAAAGCGGACCCCGCTATCGCGATTGTTGACCGTGCTCCACGGTATGAGATTTCCCGATGAAGAGAGTTGGGAGAAGGGCAAGCGGGCCTTGCTGCAGGTCGCCAATGCGGTCGGTCCGGCCTTTTACCGTAAGGTCATGCCACTGATTCAGTTAGCCAAAACTCCGCAGGAAGCCAAAATGGCGCTCCTCGAAGCCCGAGGCAGCAAACAGGCTTCCATTGCCGGTGGCTGGGACGAGCCCGAGAAGGCCGACACGTGTCGTCGACTGGCTCGATTGGGTCTAGGGGAACTGGAGGTCTCACCAACAGGGTTCCGTGTGACGGCCAGCCCGGAAGTCTTGGAATCTTTTGGCTTGGCGGTGTCGACACCTCGATCACGAAAAGCGGCAGCGAACATCGTGGCCTCTTTCCGTAAGGCCAGCATCCCTGTCGTACAATTCCAGGACGCCGAAATTGACAAACGGATGTATCTGGACATTGTTGTCCGCACTTCCTCCAAAATTGCAGCTAAGTTTGCGGAACAACTCAAGGAGTCCGGAAATGACACAGACATCACCGTCCGAGGAATCGGCGATTGACCTGCTGGAATGGATGAAGGCCAACTGGAAGGATGTCCAAAAGAGGCGTTACATCATCTGGCAAGACCCCTCGGGTCAATTCAGTATGGTTTCCTGCACGGAAGGTTTGATTTTCTACACGCTCACTCCCTCGGGGGAGCTTTATCTGTTGTCCAAGGAAGAGGCTCAGATCAAGGTCAACCATTTGGCCAAAGAACTCCGCATGCGAGTCCGGCGAGGCCGCCCAGGCGAGATCAATCGAGTTTTTCAAAGTCAATCGGCCAGAATTCAAAAACTTCATCGCTGGCTTTTCAACAAAACATTAGAGACAGGGGCCATCAACGCCTACGTGGCACGGACATACGGTCTGGACGCGACACAAAAAGAACACGACCGTTTACTGCCCGACCTGAATGTTAACCCCTACCGGGCGTACAATCACCCCCCGGGGGTGGTACAACGTGGCCCAAAACTCCCAGGCCAGTAGATCGACCGCGCCCAGCCGACCACTTTTGCCACATCCCAAGTCCATCATGAGAGTTTCGTTGATCAACGTCGGATGCGGTTTGGGCATGTGACCACAAACGACGCGGCAACCGGAAACATGCGGGCGAGTTTCCGGTGTCTCCCACCTCAAGATTTCCCCAGAGAATTCCGAGGGCTCGGTATCGGGGTCGTAGGAGGCATGGACGAACAGGTAGGGGCGGTCAAAAGTGGCCTCATGATAGGTCTTCAAGGATTTGAAGAAATTGAGGTGATTCCACGGGAGAGTGATAGTACCGCAAAACTCCATCCCATAAGACTTTAGCGTCTCCCGGCCTCCACATTTCTCCCAAATTTTTCGGTTGCTTTTGGAATCGAGGCTTTCGATCAGCATTTCCTCGTGATTGCCTTTGAGGAAAATTGTCTGAGGAAATTGTTCCTGCAGGTCAATCAACCGGTCAATTACCTCTTTTGATTTTGGTCCTCGGTCGACATAATCCCCCAAAAATATCAAAACATCTTCGGCAGTTGGAGCTAGAAAATCCAACATGGCGTCCAGATGATCAAGTTGTCCGTGGATGTCCCCGATGACGAGCACACGTTTCATTCAAATTGCCTCCCTCGAAAATTCTAAAAAATCAGCAGGCCCAATTCAACACACATGCAGTAGTCGATACCGGAAGGAGGTGTAGACGATGATCCGAAAATGGTTTTGGGGAGTCGTCCGCTGGGTAGTCGAAGTCGTGCGGAAATTGTTTCGCCAACCGCTTCAATCACCTACCAGACTTCAAAACAAACTTTTAGGAGTAGTTGACATGAAGATCGCCAATGTGCGTCTATCTTGGTTCCCCTCTGTCTCGGACGACGTGATCACCCAGAGTTTGGTGGTCAAGTTCAACGGCGAAGTCGCCGTCGAGGAGACGTTGTCCCCGCAAATCGACCTGTTCGATGTGCGAGTTCCCGAAAAGACCAGCGTTACGGTGGAGTTGACCGCGTCTGACTCGGAAAACACCTCTGTCCCGGCTGTGTTGGATTTCCGGATCGGTGACCTCGAAGTTCCGATCAGCCCGCAGTTCATGAACCCTGGTTTCGAGGTTCTGAGCGTCGTCGACAGCGAGTAATAATCGCTTAGCTGATTTAGAAATTCCTCAGTAGACTCCTTTGCGGACAGCCATGTAAAGGAGTCTATTTGTGTTACTTGAAACCCTGCCTGCTCTCACCTCGGAACAACAGACGATTTTCGACAACATTGTCGAAGAGGTCAAAAACCCCGATCCCGACCAGCCTTATACGACGTTGGGAGGTTTCGCGGGCACCGGTAAGACCGTCCTGCTCGCTCACCTGTTGGATCATTTCAAAAACAAAGAGGATTTGAGGGTTCGTGTCGGGGCCTACACGGGTAAGGCCGTGGATGTGCTCCGCAAGAAGGGTATCTCGGAAGCACAAACCCTGCACCGCATCCTCTACCGGTTCGAATACTACGGTGGGCGGTTCCACGCAACCCCTGAAACCGATATTCGTTGCGATCTTCTCTTGGTTGACGAAAGTTCCATGGTCAGTCCGGAGATCCACGAGCAAATCATGCTCCACCATAAACCCGTCATCTACATTGGAGATCACGGGCAGCTTCCCCCGGTCAATGCCGCCGACTTCAATTTGATGGGTGACCCCAAATACAGGTTGGAGCACATTCACCGCCAAGCCGAAGAGAGCAAAATCATCGTTTTGTCGGAGATGGTCCGCAAGAAATATCTCCCCTCCACAGGTGTCTCCGTCGAGGGAGTGAAAGTCTGCAGTTACGGACAGTTCTGGGACAAAATTCAAGACCCGACTTTCGATCAAATCATCGTCGGCTACAACCGCACTCGCGTGAAGGTCAACCGCGAGGTTCGCGAAGCTCTCCGCTACGACGCCGACCAGCCCGTCCCGGACGACAAGATCATCTGCCTCCGCAACAACCACCAGGAGGGGCTGTACAACGGGATGGGTTTCAAGGTGCTGGCCGTCGAGGAAGACAGCCGCGACGATTGCCTTAAACTCGACATCGCGGACGACTTGGGGAACGAATACCTGGGCGTGCGAGCTTTCAGAAATCAGTTCAATCAAGAAAAAACTGAACGGTTGGAGATGTACCAAATTCGAGCGGGAATCAACCTGTTCGATTTCGGCTATGCCGTCACGGCGCACAAGTCTCAAGGATCGGAATACGACTCCGTCCTGGCCTTGGAAGAACTTCACCCCGATTCTTTCGAAGATCACCATCGGTGGCGGTATACGGTGGTGTCGCGAGCGAAGAAAAACTTGGTGTATTGCCGATGATGGATTTTCACTTTATTGAGAAAAGGGCGGTCCGCACGTTACTTCAAATGGAACGAGCGACCGTGCGGTTTGATCTCGACCGGGTTCTCTCGTTGCTCCAAAAACAACAACAAGAGTACGCGCTTCTTCGAATTCGGGTGGCTGAACAGACGGGCAACTACCGTCTCCCCAAATTCGAGGATTGGAAACCACAACAAATCGGGATGTCCTGGGAGAACTCCCTGTGTCCTGAACTGCATCGGGCTCGTCAACTCTATCATCGGTTGGAACACGTTCAGGCGCTCTTGCAGGTAAATCAACTCCTGGGATTACCGGAAGACCGCCTGCTCACGCGGTATCAAATTCAGGACGAGTTCCCCCGAATCACCTGTTTGGGGCCGATTCAGTTTCAACATTTCAACCACGACATGAAGTCCTTGATCATTCCTCCCCAGGGTAAAAAGCTCGTGGTGGCCGGGTATGACAATCTGGAGCAATACGTCCTGGCCCGTCATTCCGAAGATCCCTTCTATCAAGAGGATCTGGCGAATGTTTTCAAAGCCTTCGGTCAGGAGTTCTTCCCCGACATTCCCGGACATCTCCAATACAAGCTTCTTCGCTGTGTCTCTCTTCAACACGCCACTTACGGTTCGGGCGAGACTCTGGCGAGTCTGTTCAAAATGATCTGTTTGGAGGAAAACATCCCGGTCATCGGCATCAAGCGGGCTCAGGAAATTCTCCAACGGTTTTCGAGCCGTTATTTGCTGGCCACCGGGTTTGTCGAGGAGATCAAACATTTACCGGAGATCACCACCCCCCAGGGGAGGTCCCTCCTGTTTCCCTCGCAGATCTATTTTCTGACCCTGACGGCGTCGGACATTTCCAAAACAGGTTTGGCGAATGTTTTGGAGGATGAGCGACTGCAGAGTTTCAAATTTGAACCTCACCTCATTTTCTACGACGAACTGGTGTTTTCGGTCGACGAAGACGCGGATTTAGATTTTGTGTTTCAGTACCTCCGAGAGGACTTCCACATGGAAGGCTTCCCGGACCACATGGTCTCATGCGTACAGGGAGAGACGTGGAAAGATGGCATCGAGAAAAAAAGAGCCCTTGCCGGTTTTGTCTCTGAGTGATTTTGATTTCAAGCGGAACTTGGAAATTGTCGGGGGCGTGACGGGCTCCAATGTAAGCGAACTTCAAGTTCGCGTGGACCGTTTGAAATCCGTCCTCCCCTACTTGAGCACCGTGCATGAGTTGTTTCTCCTGGCCCGGCAAGAACTTCTACACGTCATCTCCGGTCCGCGACATCCCGACTACACCCGCATGATGCTGAACAAAACAGAAGTGTTGGCGACCAGTCGGGGCGCTCTCGCGATGGCGATGGCCTTTGCGGATCGGTTGATGCAGGCCGCGATGGCGGAAATCGCCCTCACAAATCTTCATCAATCACCGGTGAAGAAAACGGTGAAAAAGATTAACCGCCCCAAACCAAAACACGGTAGATCCCCCAAGAGGGCTAAAAAATGATCGAACAGTCCATTTTGGACGACTACCTGCTGTGGAACCCCGATGTCGCCCAGGCGGTGCTGCGCGGCGAGACCACAGCGGAGAACCACTACAAGCGGTACGCGGAGAAAGAAGGCCGCTTGACCTCTAAAACGGTCAACGACCTTGAGCGACCGACCGATGCCGTTGATGTCATTATGGTTGTGAAAAACAGAGAAGCGTCTCTGCAGACTATTCGCAGCCTGTTGGCCCAAGTTGGTATCACAGTCCTCGTCCATGCGGTCGATCCCGGCCAACTCATCTCAGAAGCGGATTTTGACAACCCTCCAAATCTGTATCTGCATCGTCGAGGACAGGGTGACACGGACTTGGAGTGGCTTCACCACACCATCCCGTACTTGCGTTGCCCGTATTTGGCCTTCGCGGTAGAGGGTCAATTCAGCCAACGCAACCGACTCTATATGTCACTGCTGATCATGCAGTTAGGTGCGGAAGTCTACTGCGGAGGTATTGCTCCATCACCCCCGCCAATGTTCAGTAACGGCACCCATCTCCCCAATTTGCTTTTACCAAAATCTCGGGACATTCACGAGACCTTATTGTTCGGTTGTACGGCCATGCGGCGTCATGTCTATTTGGACAGTGGCGGCGTTGGGGCCTGGGGAGTTTCTGAAAATCATCAATGGATGGAATTCTGTGCGAGGTTGTTTTCTGAAAAGCGGTTGATTCAGCTTTCCGGGCATCCTTTGGTCAGTGTCGTCGGCGTTCTCCCTGATCCAGAGGTCATTTCCGACAAAGAAAGCGCCATCCACCGTTCTTTCACGGGCTACCAATTGTTTGGCAGCACGGATTCCATGTTCGAGTACGGTAAAAACTGGACCCACCGTTCTCCCGTGCAGGCCGATGTGGTGGTCACCGTCCGCGACAACCACCACTACGCGGACGAGGCCATTCAATCAATTTTGGCCCAAAAACAAGCCCGGACGTACATCCACATTGTCGACGACGCCTCGGAAGAAACCGACACCATCAAATACCTGGAAGAGAAGTGGTCGAAGCGACCATTCATCTACACGTATTTCAATTCGGAAAGACTCGGACCCTACCAGACACTCAACCAACTTTACCCCTATTTGCGAACCGACTACACGGTCGTACAGGATGCGGATGACTTGAGTTTGAAAACTCGTGTCTGGGAAGCGGTCAATACGTTGGAGTTGAGCGGGGCGGACTTGTTCTACTCTGACGTAACTCCTTTCTCCTCCTCTCCGTCGATGATGGCCGACCACAACCAACCCCGTCCCTGTTATGCCTCGCTGGTGATGCGAAAAGCAGCGTTCCGGACGCTGGGAGGTCATGTTGGTTTACCTGAGATCTTCTATGGTCTTGACGACAACTTTTATGCCCGCGCTCAGGCGGCACGCCTGTCTATTTTTCAATCTCGAAAGCGGTTGTTACTCAAACGGTTGCACCCGTTGATGATTGACCTGAACGGACGGTCGTCGTTCGATCGAATTCGCCTGCAAAAATGGGAAAAACACCATGCTCCGCTGTTCGCGCATCCTTCGATGACGGGTGGATTAGGAAGGACATCAGACGTTCTGGTGCCTCTTAATCAGACAAAGTTTCAGCGGCCTAATTATTAAGGAAAACCCATGATTTTTGACGCTTTTCTCATGATTCTCTTCATTCTGTCTTCGGGCAAATTGGGTGAGTGCGAGCCCGACCCGATCAATTGGGCGCAACAACAGTATGAGACTCAAGAAGTTGCCTAACGGGCAGTTGGTGTTTCTGGTCGACGATCTCAAGCAAGTCAATCAAAAGAAGCTCGAATCGCTGGTGAACAAATTCCCTCAATTGATGCTTCGACAACGTAACTTTGGAACTCCTGATGAACGTGCTTCGCGTCATTCTTGAAATCGTACAGACGTTGATCACCGGACTTTTCTGGGGAGCGGCGATTATTGGTTTTTGCGAAATATTGAGGGCTCTTAATTTCTGATGTCTCAAGCGCCCGTACCTCAAAAAGTTCGCCCACTCAACGTCGACGGTCAGATCTCTTTCAACTGTTGTGGTACGCAACACCAACAAACACTAAACGGTACGGCCATCATCCGATGTCCGCACTGTGGAATGGCTTACACGTTGGAGCTTCTCCCACGACCGGTGCAATTTTCCTCGTATGCCCCGGGTTTGAAAGTCCGGATGAAAAGGACGGTGGAAGCGCTTCATCGAGTCATTCCTTTGACTCTCAAAAAAGATTCAATTTTTCTGACCTCAGAAGACACATACGCGGTACTGAACCTTCAAGAGGGTGAGGTTGTTTTGGAATACCCCTCACCAGTAACGGGAAAACAAGACCGAATTTTGGTCGTAATCGTCCCTGAAGATTCAATCGAACTCGTGGAGGAAACCACTCATGACTGAAGCTGAACTGAAGAAGCTGGCTCCCATTTTTGCGGAGAAAATTCAGCCCGTCGAGGATGTCATCATCGCCGCCAAAGTGACTGAAGAGAAAACGGCGGGCGGTATTTTGATGGCCAAACAAGAGGGCGGGAAAGTTTGTCTGCGAGCTTATGTGTTGGCGGTCGGTCCGGGCGTGCCTGACGGTGACAACCGATCTGAAATGCCTTGTAAGGCTGGAGATTGGGTTTTGGTCTCCGGCTATGCGGGACTCGAACTCGGGGAAGCTGCTCGGCAGATCCTCGGCTCTCAATTCAACGGCTCCGATGTGAGCCTCATGCGAGCTTGTGACATTCTGGCCGTTTGTCCCTGAACACACTGACCACCCCCAGGGGGTGGTGGAGACCTCTTGATGATCACATTTGAGAGTTTGTCTGAGACCTGGGAGGCGTTGAGTTCAATTCACATTGAACTCTCGTCCAACCCTCGTGAAGAAGGTCCCGGGTATGTCTCTTCCAAGATTCAAGAAGTAAGACGTGCCGCCAGCCGTCTGAATGACATCGCTTCACCAATTCTTCGGGATCTTGGTGAAGCGAAGGCTCGAACCAACCAATTGAAGTTGGAGCGGGAGTCTCGCAAGAGAAACGCTCTGAGCAAAATTTCTGCCTCTCAAGTCGCCAGTGTGGCGGAGCGGCAGAGTCTTGCAGAAGTAATGGCCGACCAAGGTTTTATGGAAGAACAACTGGTCGCCATGTTTATCAAGAAAGAGGGGAGAAAACCGACAAACAACGATGAACTGAAAGCATTTCTGCAAACCCTAAGTGAGGACCAGATTCCCCGGACGCTCGACCAAGAATTTTTGTATTGGCAAGGGCTGAAAGAGAACCTTGTTTTGCTCACCAAAGCGATCGACAACAAGCGACATGAACTTAAAGGTCATGACGCCGCTATCAGATTACAACATCAGGCCATCGACACGGAATTGAGAGCATTTGGTATCACGGGAAATCCGTTGAACATGCCTCCCATCGTCGATCAACCTTCCATTCAAGCTCGTGGTCGTCGCAGCATCCAAATTGAGGTGGGTGACGATGAGGGCTTGGAACAGATGTTGATTGATAACGAAGACTTCGACTCGCTGACTCAATCTGACTCTTGATTCTTTTTTTACTTCTTAAAACCTGAAAGGGCCAATTCATGGCACTCGCTACTTCTTCTAAGGTTCCTGGACAAAAAAGTGATCGTCTGATTATCGACGACGTTCCTCGTCGTTTTGCCTACCTGCCGATGTGGATTTCCAACGCCGAATTCGCCGCGCTCGACGCCGGTTCCCGCAAGGAACTGGAGGAAGCGGTCGACGACAGCAAAGCCGAACGATGGAATGACGGATACCTCTACCCGGACCTCGCGTACGGCGACATCATCTATGTCGAGGGTAAAGGGTACTTCTTCTATGACACGGCTTGGGGATTGGATTCCTCGAAGCTGAAGAGCCAACCTGGAGTTCGCTACTGTGTTGTGGTGGTCGAATACAAGACCGACAACAAGGGCGAAATCATCGAACTTCCCGAAGACAAACGACCTGTTCTTAGCGACGGGACCAAAGTGCCGTTTGATTACGACACGAAATTCCTCACCCTCAGCATGACTCAGTTCAAGGCTTGGCAAAAGCTGTGGACCAAGGAATACAACCCGGTCGCGACGGACTTTGTGGTCAGCAAGGAGAAGAAGAAAAACGCTTCTCCGAGCTTTGTCCCGGCCCGAACCTGCTACTGGCGCAACTACGGTAAGGCGCTGATGGAACAGGTTCTCCGTGATGGTCGCCCGAAGATCAAGGAAGCCCTCTCCAAGCTCGGTCGCAAAATGGAGTTGGACCGATTCAAGGAAGAGGTGCTGGGTCAACAACATTCGACGCCCATGTCGAATGAGGAAGAATCGAAGTACGGTGAGTTCCTCAACAAGCCCTAAGCTCTGAATGCTTAACCTCTTCTCTACTTCGGTAGAGAAGAGGCTTTTCTAGGAACCTTCATGCGAATAATGGCAATCGACCCGGCGATGGCTAACCTGGGAGTCTGGATAGGAGATCTCCTACCTGGATCACCCAAGGATTCAAATCGTCATCCCTCATGGATGCCACGATCCGGGCAACACACGTTAGATTTGATGAAAGAGGTCGTACGAGGGTCCTTGGCTACGGCTCCGACGGAATTCATGTGGTCTCGCATTCAGCGCGGGACTGATTTCGCGCATTCCTTCGTCGAGAATTTCCGGCCAGACCTGATCGTCACCGAAGCGGTATTGACTCACGGGCTCCGACGGAATGTCACCGGAGGGATGGTGCTGGCCGCCATTCTGGACTGGTATCGTCCAAAGCCCTCTCCGTGGGGGAAGTCCGATTGGTATCTCCCACAGGCGGTGATTACGATCCCGCCACCAAAATTAAGATCCATCGCGCATGGTGGCCGGAAATACAAGGGCAAGGTTGTCACCAAAGCGGTAGTTAAAGATCGGTTCCGTGAAGCTCGCGGGTTGCCGAAGAAGACTCGCGTGACCGATCATGAGGCAGATGCCTTTTTTCTCGCCTATCATGGGCTGAGATTTTGGAAAACATGTGTTGTTCGAGATTGGCCCCTGGAAGCGCTCTCCAGAGAAGAGACCCAGGCTTTCCTGCACAGTAAGGGAAAGAACCCTCGAACGAAAATCGAACACTCGACGGCTCTCCTTGATGGAGAGGGTGATGGGTGGTGGAGAATCAATGATTCTTCAAACCGGGACTCCAGCGGTCTATCTGGAGGACAACCTGACGCCGAAGAGTATGGTGGATGATCCGCCACTTTTGTGTCGGGCTGCGTTACTGACGCTGTACATGGGATTACACAAAGGGTGATGTCGTTTTGGGGCCTGTCCTCTGGGAGATCTGACAGTCTTACTTTCTAGCTTGAATCACGACAGTACGGGAACGGGTATGACCGGCTGATCGCAAGCTTCTATGAGATTGTCAACTCTCACTGCGGGTTTTCAAAACTACCCCATCACCTGTAATCAGAGAAACTATGTACAAAATCGGAGGAAGACAGATGATAACGGAAAACTACGTTGTCGGAATTGGGTCTTCCTCGGTCAGCTTTTATGCCAGAGAAGTACGGGTAAACTCCGTACACGTAAGTGTTTACGGTCGCTGTGCCGTCTTACGTCAAACTCTACCTGTAGTACGGGGGGTGTATGGACACATGTACCCCGGGCACCCTACTCCTAATGCGTAAGCATCAGCAACTGATACAGCACAACCAACACCATCATCATCAACAAGAA
>JACCDY010087551.1_pt1 | contig 16547 bp, 17 predicted proteins | sample 7446391 | NCBI WGS metagenome assembly JACCDY01 (sample SAMN15323451, study PRJNA562643) | freshwater metagenome | isolation source: river surface water | place: USA:Blue River Watershed | collected 2017-08-18
CATCATCGTGCAGAACATGCTGCTCGAAATCTATTCGGCCGACCCGCGCTCGCTGGATACCGGTTCGCTGGCCATTGCCAGCGTGTCGCTCGGCGGCCTGACCGCCGGCACGCTGCCGCTGCTGATCTTCGCGGTGGCCATCCTCGCCACCCTAGGCTTGCAGGCGCTGTTCTCGTTCACCTCGCTCGGCCGGTCCTTCCGTGCGGTGTCGGATGACCGCGAGGCCGCGCAGCTGATGGGCATACGCCCGGCCATCGTCTATGCGCAGGCCACCGGCCTGGCCTTCGTGCTGATCGCGCTGGCCGGCACCTTGCAGGCGATGCGCACCACGGTCGCGCCGTCCGACGGCCCGCTGCTGCTGCTGTTTGCCTTCGAGGCCGTGATCATCGGCGGCATGGGCTCGTTCTGGGGCACGCTGCTGGGCGCCTTGCTGCTGGGCCTGACGCAGCAGATCGGTTTCCGTTTTGATCCGGGCTGGGGTATCTGGTTCGGTCACCTGACTTTCCTCGCGGTGCTGCTGGTGCGCCCGCAAGGCCTGTTCCCGAAGACGAGGTAAGCATGCAGTCGCCCGCCACCCACGGCCTGCCGTTCGAGGTCATCCGCAGCAACCGTTTCTCGTCGGTGCTGCCGCTGCTGGCGGCCATCATCGTGATCATCGCCGCCTCGCTGCCGTTGTGGGGCGAATCAAGCTGGATGCGCGAAGTGGTCGAGATCGCCTGCTACTTCGTGTTCGCGATGATGTGGAACCTGCTGGCCGGCTATGGCGGCATGGTCAGCATCGGCCAGCAGGCCTTCTTTGGCTTTGGCGGCTACATCATGCTCATCCTCGGCAACGAGGCCGGCGTCAATCCTTTCGTCGCCATCCCGCTGGCGGCGCTGGCCACGGCTGCCGTCGCCTGGCCGGTGTCGTTTGTGGCCTTCCGCCTGCAGGGCGGTTACTTCGCCATCGGCACCTGGGTGATCGCCGAAGTGTTCCGCCTGTCGTTCGCCAACCTGCACTGGGTCGGCGGCGGCTCGGGCACCTCGCTGACGGCCCTGCGCGGCATCGAAAAAGCGGTGCGCGAATCGAGCACCTACTGGATCGCGCTGGCCTGCGTGGTGGCGGTGATTGCCGGTGTCTACCTGTTCCTGCGCTCCAAGCGCGGGCTGGCCTTGCTGGCCATCCGCGACAATGAGGTCGCCGCAGCCTCGCAGGGCATCGACGTGCGGCGCATGAAGCTGGCCGTGTACGTGATCGCCGCCGGCGGCGCCGGCCTGGCCGGTGCGCTGTACTTCGTCAGCAACCTGCGCATCTCGCCGGATGCGGCCTTCTCGGTCAACTGGACGGCGTTCGCGATCTTCATGGTCGTGATCGGCGGCATCGGGCGCATCGAGGGCCCGATCATCGGGGCGCTGCTGTTCTGGTTCCTGAACAAGTTCTTCAGCGATTACGGCAGCTGGTACCTGGTCGGCCTCGGCCTGCTGGCCATCGTCGTCACCCTGTTCTTCCGCGACGGCCTGTGGGGTGCCTTGCACCGCCGCTATGGCTGGTCGCTGTTCCCTACCCACCGACACCTGAAAGCGAGAGCCTGAGATGCGCAACCTGACCGAAGCCAACCTGACCGAGGCCGTGCTGGCCCGGCTCTCCGAGTGCAATGACCCGCGCCTGAAGCAGGTGATGAGCTCGCTGGTCAAACACCTGCATGAGTTCGTGCGCGAGATCGAGCCGACCCCGCAGGAATGGATGGCCGGCATACAGTTCCTGACCGCGACCGGCCAGAAATGCGATGCGGTGCGCCAGGAATACATCCTGCTGTCGGACACGCTGGGCGTGTCGATGCTGATGGACGCGATTAACAATCGCAAGCCGGCCGGCGCCACCGAATCCAGCGTGCTCGGCCCCTTTTATGTCGACGGCGCGCCCGAGCATGACAACGGCGCCGACCTCGCCCCCGGCGAAGAGCCGGGCGTGACGGTCAGCGGCGTGGTGCGCGACATTGCCGGCCAGCCGCTGGGCAATGCGGTGCTCGACATCTGGCAGACCGCCACCAATGGCCTCTATCACATGCAGGACCAGCAGGCCGGCGAGTTCCACCTGTGCGGCAAGGTGCACACGGCGGCCGACGGCAGCTATCGCTTCCGCACCGTCAAGCCGGTGTCGTATGCGGTGCCGGTCGACGGCCCGGTGGGGCAGTTGCTGGACAAGCTGGGCCGCCATCCGTATCGGCCCGCGCATATTCACTTCATCGTCTCGGCACCGGGCTACAAGCCGGTGGTGACGCAATTGTTCACAGAGGGCGATGAATACCTGGAGTCCGATGCCGTGTTCGGCGTGAAAAACTCGCTGGTGGTGGATTACCACCGCGAGGGCAGCGCCTGGACCGTCGATTACGACTTCGTGCTCGAACCACTGGCCTGAGCGCGCCATGTACTTCCTCGTGCTGGGCACTGACAAGCCGGATGTGGCCGACGTGCGCGCGCAGGTCCGGCCCATCCACGGCGCCTACCTGCGCAATCCCGGCAATCATCCGGTGAAGGTGCACTTCGGCGGCCCGACCCTGACCACGCAGGGCGAGCAGACCAATGGTACGCTGCTGGTCGTCGAGGCGGACGACATTGCCGCCGTCTCTGAATTCGTGGCCGACGATCCGTATGCCCAGGCCGGTGTGTTCCGTTCGATCGAGATCCGCCCCTGGTCATGGACGGTCGGCGCGCCTGCACCGATGGGAGTGAGCGGTTGAACTGGCAGCAGCATCCGGATTGCCCGGCCTCGGGAACGCGCCTGTGCGCACTGGACGACATCCCCGACGAGGGCGGTCATGAAGTCAGCTTCGGCGACGGCCGGGAAAACTTCCGGGTCTTGCTGTTGCGGCAGGGCGCGCAGGTCTGGTCATATGTGAATTTCTGCCCGCATTTCTCGCTGCCGCTCAATTACGAGCCGCAGACCTTCGTCACCCTCGATGGCCTGATCATGTGCGCGCACCACACGGCCTTCTTCAATTTCAATGACGGCCGCTGCGTCGACGGTCCCTGCGTCGGCGACGGGCTGGTGCCGTTGCCGACCTTCAGCCAGGACGGCGACATTTACTTCGGTACCGCTGCCGGCTAGGCACCTGCAAGGCGGGTGACGAATTCCACCGATACCTCCGAGCGGTGGCGGACGCTGAACGTGAGTTTGCCACCGTTGGCTGCCGCAATTTCGCGCGACAACGACAGGCCCAGGCCCGTCCCGTCGATGCGGCGGCTATGCGCGGCATCGCCGCGCGAAAAGCGCTCGAAGACGGTCGATTCGAAGCCGGCCGGCAGCGGCGCCGTCGGATTGATGAAGCGGATGTGCAGCTGGCCATCGGCGGCCCAGGCCGAGATGTCAATCCAGCCTGCCGGATCGTTGTACTTGACCGCATTGCTGAACAGGTTGTTGAGCATCTGCTGGAACAGCGACAGATCGGTTTGCAGGCACAGGCCGGGCTCGATCCGGCCGCGAGTCTCGAGTCGCGGTTCGATCATGGCCATGTCGGCGCGCATTTCCTCCAGCATCTCGCTGACGTCTACCTTTTCGGTATCCATCGGCAGCCGGCCGGCATCGGCCTGTGCCAGCAGCAGCAGCTTGTGCGTGATGTTGGCCAGTCGGTCGATCTCGTCGCACACCAGCCGCAATTGCACCTGCTGGCGTGAGCCGGGTTCGGACTCGATCAGCGCGCGCTCCACATAACCTTGCATGATCGTCAGTGGCGTGCGCAGCTCGTGGGCGGCATCGCTGGAAAAACGAGAGGCTTGCAAAAAGCCGCGTTCCAGCCGCTCCAGCATACTGTTGAAGGCTTCGATGAATTCGCGGAATTCCTTGTCTTCGCCGCGTACCGGGATGCGTACGCTCAGGTCTCGATAATCGAGGCTGCGCAGTGAGTCCTGGATGCGCTTGATGGGCGCCAGCACACGCCGCGTCATGAAGAAGGTGCAGAGGATGAAGATCGTCAGCGTGACTGGCATGACCTTGCGGATCATGCGGCGCCGGAAGTCCAGGAATTCCGCCATGTATCGGTCCGTCACCGCAACCTTGACCAGGCTGACGATTTGTCCGCCGGGCGTGATCAGGCTGGTGGCGTTCCAATTGGCGCCATCGATGCTGATCAGGGCGCGCGCGATCCGTGGGAAATGTTCATCCGGCGCTGCCGGCCTGATGATCGCCTGTTTCAGTGCCGGCGGCAGCGGGAACCAGTGCGCCGGCTGGCTGGGCTGCTCTTCCGGCGTGAGGGCGTGCGGTGTGGTGTAGACCATGACCTCATCTGCATGGGCGACCCGCATGGCCGCCAGTAACTGCAGACGCAGGGCATCGGCATCGGCATCGGCATCGGCATCGGGCGCCATTCTCGCTGAACCGCTCCAGTTCAGGTTGGTCTCGATCAGTCGGTCGCTGACCATGCGCTCCATCTCGCTTTCGCCCAGCGCACTGATCGCGCCCTGGTTGAGACTGTACAGAGCCAGCGCCGTGACGACGAACATCAGGAAAACCTTGGCATAAAACGACCGGGTCAGCCTCATGGGTCAATGCTCCCTGAAGCGATAACCGATGCCCCGGATGGCCTCGATCGGAAAATCCTTCGAATGAGCCACGCGCGCCGGCTGCAATTTTTTCTTTGCGCGCTGTATGCAGACATCGACCACGTTGGTGCGCGGATCGAAGTCCAGCCCCCAGACATGTTTCAATATCTGGCCACGCGAAAAAATGTGGCCCGGGCTGCGCATCAGGTACTCGATCAGGGTGAATTCTCGCTGGCTCAGCACGACCTCGTTGTCGGACCAGCGCGCCACGCGCGTGATGCGGTCGAGCTCCATGTCGCTCTGTCGCAGCACCTGCTCGCGATCGCCGGCACGGTTGGCAAGCTGGGCGCGAACACGCACGATCAGTTCCTCGACGTAGAAGGGCTTGGGCAGGTAATCGTTGGCGCCGGCATCGAATCCGGCCAGTCGATGTTCCAGTTCCGTCTTGGCAGTCAGCAGGATGACTGGCGTGGTCTTGCCGGCCTGGCGCAATGATCTCAGGATAGTGAGGCCATCGGCGCCTGGCAGCATCAGGTCGAGAACGATGGCATCGTGGTTGCCCGACAGCGCCAGCTTCAGTCCCTCCACACCGTCGTTACAGACATCGGCGCGCAGCCCGGCCGCCTCAAAGCCTGCCGTCACAAAATCGACGATCTTTCCCTCGTCCTCGATCAGCAGGATATGCATGCGCATTGCAGTCAATGGAGAGCGCTCAGGTGCCGAGCAAGGCCACGCTGTTCTGTGCTGCAGCATTGCCCAGCAAGCGCGCGCCGGCGCCATAGTTGTCGCTCAGGTAGATGAACAGGGATTCCAGCAAATCCATGTCGGCCGTGTAGACCTTGCCAATGTCGGTGTATTTGACCCGGATGATGTCGGTACTGAGCATGTAGTCGATGTGAACCGTGATCGCCATCTGCGACAAGTCGGTGATGTCGGCCAGCGCCTGCTGGGTCAGTCCGGGGACCCCGACCTGAACCAGTGCGCCGATGATTTGCAGCCGCTCTTCAAAGCAGAGCGCGCCCATCAGTCTTGCAATTTGACGTTGATTCATTTGGAGGCGACGCACCAGTGCTGAACAGGCGTCAGGATGGGATGTTCTTGGCTCGCGCTCAAGCAGATTTTGCTGCGGTTACGCAAATGTAATTGATGGCGATATTGAAGTAGTAACGAGGCGAGCGTCCCGACCCTGTCGTCCGGCGACAGGACGACAGATTGCCAAATATAAAATTACAAATAAGTAAGCGATCGCACAGGCTCTGGCGCTGACTAGAAAGTGCTGGTTACATTGCAGCTTATTGACGCCGAGAATTGCGATGACGACGATACTGCTGCCTTCCTATCTGCCGAATGCCGATTTCGACGACCTGGTCCATCAGTTCTATGACGGCGTCTGCGGCAACGACCTCGTCAAGCATTACTTTGTGCTGGCCAAGAAAAGCGCCGTGCTGCAGGACATGAAGCGCTATTGGGCCTACCTGACGCCGAAGTCGGCGCTTGAGTACAGGCGTCCGGCGACGCCCTCGGCATCCGTCGATATTCAGCTGCCGGATCGCCAGTTTTCCGAAATCATCCAGGTCATGGCCAAGGTGTGCCGGGATCGCAAAGTCAACCCCGAGCATGTGCCCCAACTGACGCATGAAATACTCGAACTGATTGAAGAGACTCGCAGCCAGACCAACGACATGCTGCCATCCAAGCTGGCGGCCCGGGAAGTCGGCCCGCAGACCTTATGCGATTTCCTGAAGCGTCACAAAATCTTCGCCGAGGTCATGCCGTCGAAAAATCTCAAGATCGAGCGCGGTCTGGCACACAAGGTTTGGCTGACGATAGCGCCGGCGCAGCAGCAAGTCATTATCGAAGGGCGCATCTACCTGAAGGACACCGCATTCGATGACGATATCGCGGCGATCATCGAGAAGCAGGGCGAGCAGGAAAGCTTCGTCAAGCTGCGCCTGGTGCGGGACGAAGGCGCACAGCACCTGCGAGAGCGACATGTCTTGTCCTATGCGAACGACATACCCATGCGCATGTTTGCCCGCTACCTGCAGCGCTTCAGTTCGGATCTCGACCGCGTCTATGCCTTCGACAAGGAAGAGATTCTGAAAGGCGGTTAAGGCCGTCTGTCTAACGACGCTCGCTGCACGCGGCGGCCGTCTGGCGTCCCGTCCGCAGGTCATCACCGGCGCTGGCGCATCGTGTAGCATGCAGCATCGGTCCTGTCGGGCTGCTCCGTTTCTTTTGCGATGAATGCCAGTGTCCTGTTCGCGATTGCCGCCGCTGCGCTGTTTGGCGCCAGCACGCCGCTGGCCAAGCTGCTGGCCAGCGATGTGCCGCCCTTGTTGCTGGCCGGCCTGCTGTATCTGGGCAGCGGCCTGGGGCTGGGCCTGCTGCGGCTGCTGCGCGACCGTGGCTGGCGCGCCTCCGGCCTGCAGCGTGCCGAGTGGCCATGGCTGCTGGGCGCCATCGTCAGTGGCGGCATCCTCGGGCCGGTGGCACTGATGGCCGGGCTGGCCGTGACGGCCGGCGCGACGGCCTCGCTGATGCTCAACCTCGAGGCCGTGCTGACGGCCGCACTGGCCTGGCTGGTGTTCCGCGAGAATGCGGGGCGCCGCGTGGTGCTCGGCATGGCGGCCATCGTCGCCGGCGGTGCGCTGCTGGCCTGGCAGTCGACGCCGGCCGCCGTGGCGTCGGCGGTGTCGGTGTCGGTGTCGGTGGCGTCGGTGGGGTCGGCGGCATCGTCTGCCGTAGCTGCCGCGCCTGCTCTGCCTGCCGCCCCTGCCTCAGCCTCGGCCATCGCTTTCCTGTCTTCCCTGTCGCCGTCCATGGGCCTGGCGGCGATCGCCTTCGCCTGCCTGTGCTGGGCAATCGACAATAACCTGACCCGCAAGGTGGCCGGCGCCGATGCGCTGTTCATTGCGTCGACCAAGGGTCTGGTCGCGGGCGTGGTGAATGGGGGGCTGGCGTTGTTGCTGGGCGCAGCGTTGCCGGCGCACGGCGTTCTGCTGGCCACGCTGGCCGTTGGCCTGGCGGGATACGGGGTCAGCCTGGTGCTGTTCGTGCTGGCGCTGCGCGGACTGGGCAGCGCGCGCACCGGGGCCTATTTTTCGACCGCGCCTTTCATCGGCGCCGCTGCGTCCCTGGGGCTATTGGGCGAGCCGGCGTCGCCGGCCTTCGGCATCGCGGCCGCCTTGATGGGGGCCGGCGTCTGGCTGCACGTGACCGAGCATCATGAGCACGAACACACGCACGAGCCTGTCGAGCATGCTCATCTGCACGTGCATGACCAGCATCACCGGCATGCGCATGACGCCGGCTGGGACGGACAGGAGCCGCACCGGCATGCGCATCGCCATGAGCGGCTCACGCACCGGCACCCGCATTATCCGGACCTGCACCATCGACATCGGCACTGAGGCCGGGCGGCCGCTGCAGCGCCGGTGCCGGCCGGCCGCGCCGGCCGTCGCGCTCAGGACAAGCCGCAAGCGTAGCGATAGCCGCCGGTGCCGCCCGGGTTCTGCGCCAGCTTTTCCAGCTCGCCCGGCCGGTTTACGCGGCCGATCACTTCGCCATTGCCCATCGTGTCCTTGTACATCACATAGCTGATGATCTGCGCGGTCTCGTGCTTGCAGTCGTATTCCTTCTGCAGCTTCATCGACATCATCCCGCGCGGACCGGCGTTGCGATAGCTCTGGATCTCGGTCACGCGGCGCTTGTCGCCGATGGCGATCAGGGTCGATGTGTCGGCATAGACGACGGTGCCGCGGATGTTCTCGAACACTTTTCGCAGCTCCGCATGGGCAGCCGTGCTGGCAGCCAGCAGCGTGAGCATCAGGAGGGCTTTTTTCATGGGATGGCAAGCAGCAAGGTCAGGGAGACAGCGCAAGGATAGACGCATGGTTGTTCAAAAAAATTTATTCAGATCAAATTCTTCCGTCAAAGCCGCGCTGCCGCTGGCGTTGTCGCGGCCCGCAGGCGATTCAGGCCGGCAGCGCCATCAGTTCAACCAGCTGGTCGAGGGCGATGCCCCAGCCCTGGTGAAACCCCATTTTTTCATGCGCCTCGCGCGCGGCCGCCGTCTGGTGCCTGCAGACGGCGCGATAGCGCGTGCCGCCGCCGGGCAGCGGCTCGAACGTGAGGTCGACGACGAAGAAGAAGCCCAGGTGCAGTTCGGCCGGTTCCGGCTTGAGCTGGAAGCCCGGCCCCATCATGTTGGTCCAGACCAGTCGCCGGCCCGGCTCGACCACCAGGTAGGTGCCTATGCCTTCGGGCATGTTGTCACCTTCCGGGGATTGCATCACCGTACGGAAGATGCCGCCGGGGGTGAGGTCGATATCGCATTCGACGACCTTCCACGGCCGCGGGCAGAACCATTGCACCAGCAGGGCAGGCTCGGTCCAGCCACGCCAGAGTGCCTCGGCGGGCAGGTTAACGTCGCGCTGCAGTTCGAGGTCCAGTTCGGGGTCGAGTTCGGGGTTGATGGACATCTGATGTCTCCGGCGGGTGGGTATGGCCGGATTATCGCCGCGCGCCGCACGCGCCGCAATGCGGACGGCGCCGGCAGGGGACCGGCGCTGCATCGGCCCGGCATCGGCCCGGTATCGGCGCCGCCTCCGTCCAGCCTTCGCCCGGCGTCAGGGGCTGGTCGTCAGCTCGCCTTCGAGGGTGGCAATCACGGTCTTGCGGTTGCTGACGCTCAGGTGCAGCTTCGCCTGGTGCAGCCGCGCGATTTCCTGGCACAGGCTCAGGCCGAGGCCGACGCCATCGACCCGCCGGCCACGCGAGGCATCGCCGCGGTAGAAGCGCTGGAAGGCGCGCTCGGCGAGGTCGGCCGGGATGTTGTCGCAGGGGTTTTCCACGCTCAGCTGGAAGTGGTTCTGCCGGCGCACCAGGGTAAAGCGTATCCAGCCGTCCGGCGCGTTGTACTTGGCCGCGTTGGTGTACAGATTGTGCAGCAGCTGTTGCACGAGGTTGTGGTCGCAGGTCCAGGCGATGTCGGGCTCGATCTCGGTCTCGATCTTGAGCAGCGGCTGGAAGGCCATCGCATCAAGCGCGATCTCGGTGACCAGCGTGCTCAGCGAGACCGGCTCCATGTCGTAACGCATGCTGTTGGCGTCGGCGCGCGAGAGCATCAGCAGCTTTTCGGTGATCTCGATCAGGCGCTCGATTTCGTCACCGATCAGGCGCATGCGGACCTGGGCATCGGAGCCGGTCGGCAGTTCGGCGATCAGGCGCTCGGAATTCCCGCGCAGGATGGTCAGCGGCGTGCGCAGTTCATGCGAGGCGTCGGCCGCAAAGCTTCGGGCCTGCAGGAAGCTGCGGTTCAGGCGTTCGCGCAATTGCTCGAACACGGTCACGAATTTGTCGAATTCGCGGTATGGCGGCAACAGGTCGAGCGGCTTGTCGAGGTTGCGCGAGGACAGTCGGGTCAGTGATTCTTCGAGGCTGCGGATCGGCCCCATCACGACCCAGGTCATGTAAAAGGTCAGCAGCAAGAGCATGGAGATGACGATCGGCGCCATGTACAACATGATGCGGTCGCGCAGGCTCCAGATACTGTCCACGTAGTGCCGGATGTCGGCCTGCCTGATCATGACGCGCGTCGGGTCATTCCCCAGCCGGTGCGTGAAGATCACCCAATCGTCGCCGTCGACCGTCTGTTCCGTGACGGCCACGGCCTCGGTCAGCGGCTTGGCCTCGCTGCGGCTGCGCCCCAGGACGCCGGCGGCGTGCTGGCACTGCAAGGCCTGCTCCGCTGACAGGCCGATGCCTTTTTCTTCGCAGACCACGACATATTCGCTGACGCTGCCCAGCGCATCGCCCCGGCCTTGCTGTGCGGCGCACAGCAGGAACTGCTGGCTGTCACCGGCCTTGCCATCGCAGGTGTCGAGCGAATTGGCAATGTTGAGCTGTATGGTCTGCTCGAGGTAATGCGTGGTGACGTAATGGGCGACGATGCGATTGGAATAAATGATCGCCGCAGTGGCAAGGAAGATGCGGACGAACAGGTGCCATCGGAAAGATTTTTTTACCAATCTGTCCTCACGCGTCGCCGTCGATCTGGAAGCGGTAGCCGACGCCGCGTATGGTCTCGATCGGGAAGCTTTTCCCGTCGCGTGACTGCCGGTTCAGCTTTTTGCGGATGCGCTGTATGCAGACATCGACCACATTGGTCTCCGGGTTGAAGCTGATGCCCCAGACACTCTTGAGGATTTGCTGGCGCGAAAAAATGCGGTTCGGCGAACGCATCAGGCATTCGATGAGGCTGAATTCACGCTGGCTCAGCTGCGCGACCGTGCCACGCCAGTTGGCCTGGTGGCTGACCTTGTTCAGGGTGAGGTCGCCGACGTTGAGCTCGTCGGACACGCTGCCGCTCTTGCGGGCCATGACCGCGCGCACGCGGGCGATCAGTTCTTCGACGAAGAAGGGTTTGGGCAGGTAGTCATCGGCCCCGATCTGGAAGCCCTGCAAGCGGTCAGGCAATTCATTGCGTGCGCTGAGAAAAATCACCGGTATGTGGTTGGCCGCTTCGCGAACTTTGGTCAGCACCTCGAACCCGTTCAGCACCGGCAACATCACATCCAGGATCACGAGGTCATGCTCGCCGCTCATGATGGCGGCCAGCCCGGTGGCGCCGTCCTTCACATGGTTGACAGTGAAACCGGCTGCGGTCAGGTCGGGGATCACGAATTCGGCGATCCGGATTTCGTCTTCAACCAGCAGCAGCTTGGGGATGGGAACTGACATCTGTTTGTTTTTGTTGTGACAACTTCCGAGCTCGGCCAAGCATACCGATCTAACGGGGCCGGGTGCAGACCCCACATCTTAGTCGGGTTGCGCATGGCCTCCATTACAACATCGTTATCTCTGTCGCGACCAGATTCGGCAAACAGCGGCGGCTGGGCTGCGCGGGTTGGCGCCGGATTCGATCCGGATCCGACGCAGATTCGACGCGGATTCGACGCCCTGTCGCCGGCGCCGCCGCAGCATGCCGGCAGTGCCCCCGGTCGGGCCCGGGCCCGGGTGACAATCTTGTAATCTGCGGGCCGGATTACGCGTTTGTCACCCCCGTCCGAGCTGCGTGGCGGTAGCTTACGCTTCATGCAAAAAGGCGATGCACTGACGCTTGATTCCGCTGCCCGGTCCGTCCCGCACCGGCAGGCTGCTTGCGTGCGCCGAACAGGCGGGGCATAGGCATGGGCTCGCCGGACCTGTTCAGGGCACTGACGCGATCGCTGAAGGGCGGCAAATCGCGTGCCGTTTCGTCGGACAGCGTGCGACTGACGCCGCAGCTGTCGGTCGTGGTCGCCGTCCTCTACATGATGGCGGTCGATGGCGACATTTCGGACCGCGAGAGCAGCCAGCTGCAATCGGTCGTCGGCGCCGACTCGGACATCCTGCACCTGGCCATCGCCTATGCCGAGAGCCGCAGCGTCGAGCAGTTCATCGCCGAGGCGCCGCCGCTGCTCGATGCCAAGGGCCGCGTCTGCCTGTTGATGAACGTCTGCGATTCGCTGATGGCCGATGGCGACCTGGCGCAGGCCGAGATGGCACTTTTCGACCGGCTGCTGGACGCCTTCGGCCACACCCGCGCCAGCTTCGGGCCGTACTTCGACATCATCGCGCGCAAGGACCGGATGTCGGTGCTCGGCGACTTCGATGCCGCAGCCGTCGCCGATGCGATGACGCCGCCCAAGGCGCTGGTCGTATCGCTGCTGTACATGATGTCGGCCGACGGCTCGATGGGCGATGAAGAGATCGGCCGCCTGAACGTCGTCGTGGGCTCCTGCCAGGCATTGCTCAAGGCCAGCCTGCGCTACGTGAGCAAGGTGCGTGCGCCCGAATTCCTGGCCGCAGCCGCCGGGGTGCTCGACGAGCGCCAGCGCCTGTGCGTGCTGCTCAATGTCTGCGACACGATGCTGTCGGATCACCAGGTGGCCGGCGGCGAGCGTGAACTGTTCCGGCGCATGCTGGCCGCTTTCGATTTCGAGCCCAAGGGCTTCGACAAGTACCTGAGCGTCCTCTACCTGAAGAACGAAGTGCCGCGCGATGCGGTGCGAACCAGCGCGCCAGAGCAGACGGCGCTGCCGCATTCGCGAGCCAGCAAGCGCAGCGAAGGCAAGATCTTCGAGCGCAAGCGAACCTGGGAAGAAGAGACGGGCGAAGCCGGCGATGCGGTGCGCCAGCCGACGCGCGGCCCCGGCGCCGCCGCGCGCAATCGGCCGGCGTCGGCCATGGACTCGCGCATCTCGCGCACGATGCAGGACAACATCGACAGGATGTCGCAGGAGCTTGACGGCGGCCTGGCGATGGACACGCTGGAAAGCAATTCGCGCGATGCCGGGCCGGCCGACCGGCGCGCAGTGCGCGATGGCGAGGCTGCCGGTGGTCGCCAGAACGCCATGCAAGACGCTGGCGCCGCCGGTAACGGACGGCAATGGAAGGATGACGGGGCGATGGGCGAGTCGCGCACGATGCGCGATGCCGATGGCAGGGCCGGCAACGGACACGCTGGCGGCCAGGGCGCGACGCAGCCCGGGCGCCACTGGAAGGATGCCGACGGCGATGGCGACGCGCGCGCGCTGCGGGATGCCGACGGCGCGGTCGCCGGCAGGCACGCCGCTGGCCAGGGCGCGACGCAGCCCGGTCGTCACTGGCAAGACGCCGATGGCGCCAGCGATGCGCGCGGGCTGCGGGATGCCGATGGCGCCAGTGATGGGCGTGCGCTGCGGGATGCCGATGGCGCCAGCGACGCGCGGGCGCGGCGGGATGCCGAGGGCAAGGCTGGCGGCGCGGCCGGCGCCGGCCAGGGCGCCACCGCGCCGGGGCGCCACTGGAAAGACGGCGGTGCCGCCGGCGACTCGCGGGCGCTGCAAGACAGCGAAGGCCCGACCGATAGCCAGCGCGGCGCAAACCGCGGCGCCACCGCCCCGGGTCGCCACTGGCAGGATGCAGACGGGCCGGGCGATGCACGCGCCGCCCGTGACGACAGCAGCTCCCGGCCGGCCAAGCAACTGATCGACGATCGCCGCGCGTTTGATGGCGTGGGCGACGAACCAAACGACGGCCCGTTGGTGCAAGCGGAGCCTATCGCTGGCCGCATGGGCGCCGTCAGTGACCGCACGCGCGAGATCCAGGGCCATCTCGAGGCCATGGCTGCGGCCCGCACGATAGGGGCTGCCAACAAGCTGCCGAAGCTGCAGCACCTGCCGTTCCAACCCCGGGCCGAGGCGCGGCCTGAGCCGGCCGTTGAAACGGCCGCGCCAGCTGTCACGGGCCAGGCTGACGGCAAGCCCAAGGTCAAGCACAACGAGGCTGACTGGACCCTGGCCCCCGTCGGTGGCGGCGGCGGCGCCGCCGAGCGCCCGGCAGACCTGAGCCCGGGGCTGGCCGAAGCGCTGGTGACAGACTTTGCAGCAGAGAGCGCAATTCAGGGCGCAACAGCGCTCGCTGCGGCCGGCATGGTGCGCGACGACAGCCGCATGCTGCTGGCATCCGATGAAGGAGGACCGATTTTGACTGAAAGCAAACCCGTCGCTACCCGCGATGACGCCAGCCTTAACACCCAGCTGCGCCGCTGGAGCGCGGTCTTGCTGCCGGCACTGTTCGTGACCTTTGGCGCGACCATGGTGGGCGAGACGGTGGCCGAGCGCGGCTTCGTCACCAGCGAAAACATGGCCACGGATGCGCGCATCGTGCACCAGATGGCCAGCGTGCAGCAGACCGTGTACCGGATTGCACCGGACGCCGTCGCACTGGCGATGCCGACCGCGATGCCGACCGCGATGCCGACCACGACGCCGACTACGACGCCGGCGGTGGCAGGGCCGTCGGGCAGCACGGCAGCAGCCGACCTTGACGCCGGCGAGCTGACCGACCGCCAGAAGGCCGACAGCTTCCTTGAGCGCCGCAAGCAGGAACTGATGTCCCTGTTCCGCCAGCACCAGGGCGCCAGCGCGCTTGCGGCCGAGCGCCAGCAGTGGTTCGTGTATGCGAAGTCCATCGTGCTGCTGGGCCTGGGCATGGCGTTCTGGGGCGTGCTGTTTCGTTCGATGCGCATGCTGCAGGGCTCGACCGCCATCGGTGTCGTCAGCCTGTTGTTGACGATCAATGGCTATGGCTTGTTCCTGCGATTCTGAACCCGGCCGATCAAGATGCGCATCCCTCCTTCCTCACCGCCGCCCACCGAGCTGCATGCCCGGCCCGCGCCGCAGCCGGCCGCGGCCCACGGCGCGCCGCTGGCCACGGCGCAGGAGCAGCGGCTGCCCGAGCGGCGCGCTGCGCTGCCTGCCGAGCTGAAGGTCACGATGCCGGCATCCCGGCTGTCGTTCGATATCGACCCGGCCGGCCATGCAGTCACGCTGACGCTGGCCGACCGCAGCTCGGGCGAGGTGTACCTGAAGCTGGTGTATGACCGCGGCGGCCTGACGCAGCCGCTGCCGCGCGCCGGCGCCGGGCAGCGCGTCGACATCGCCGCCTGAACAATCAATGATGATGGATGTGAAATGAGCCCTGTGCACAGCGTCGACGACCTGATCGACGAGCTCGACATGCTGCGGGCCTATGGCGTCAGCGTCTCCGATGCCGCCTATGCCCATGCAAGGCAGGTCGACCTGCGGCTGTATGCCTTGCTGGACCGCCGGGAGGCGGCCCTGCTGGTGATGCGCCGGGCGTCTTCGTCGTCGTCTTCGTCTTATTCCGCCGGCCGGTAGCCCAGGCGGCCGGACAGCTCGTCGGCGCAACGCCGAATCTGGCGCGCGATGTCGCCGGTCCAGCTGACATCGAAGCTGCCGGCGGGCCCGATGGCGGTGATCCCGAGGCGTATCGTGCCGCTGTGCTCGAAGACCGGTGCGCAGATTGCGTTGATGCCCGGGATGGGCTCGCCCTGCACCCTTGCCATGCCGCGCTTGCGGACATCGGCAAACAAGGGCTCCAGTTCATGCAGGGACTTGCCCTGCACGCCAAAGCCGGCCGCCACCCCATTGCGGTTTTCCTGCTCGATCATGCGCTCGACCTGCTTGGAAGGCAGGAAGGCGGCAAACACGCGGCCGGTCGCCGTCGACTGGATCGACATCACCGTGCCGGTGCGCATGTTGACGTGGATAGGGTAGCTGGACTCGCTGATGTAAATGATGGTCGGGCCCAGGTTGCCCAATACCGACAGGCCGACCGTCTGGTCGATCTCGGATGACAGCCGGGTGATGGCCGGAATGGCAATCCGCACCGGATCGAGCAGGTGCAGGCTGATCAGGCCCAGTTGCAGCGCGAACGGCCCCAGCTCATAGCGTCCGGTCAGCGGGTCTTGCTCGACCAGCCCGAAACTGCCGAAACTGACCAGGTAAGGATGGGCCTTGGCCGACGGCATGCCGGCCTTGCGGGCGAGGTCGCCCAGGCTCATCGGCCCGCCTTCATTGACCAGCGCAGTGAGCAAGCGCCCACCGATTTCTATCGACTGTATGCCGCGCCGGCTCTTGTCTGCGGGGGTGTCTTCGATCATCGGGCGAGTTTACGGATGGTTTAGTTCAATGTAAACCATTCGTTAATGCTTAATCCGTTGACCCAAAACGAATTCAGGACTAAAGTCTGGTCATCCCCTTACGGAGGCCTCCATGAGCACCAAGAAATTCGCATCGCAGGGCGACCTGCAAGAAAAGAAGACCAGTTTCATCAAGCTGTCCGACAACGCCTATGCGTACACCGCCGAAGGCGACCCGAACTCGGGCGTGATCGTCGGCGACGATTCGGTGATGGTGATCGACACCACGGCCACGCCGGCGATGGCGCAGGCGCTGATCCGGCATATCCGCGAGATCACCGACAAGCCGATCAAGTACGTGACCCTGACCCACTATCACGCGGTGCGCGTGCTGGGCGCGTCGGCCTATTTCAAGGAGGGCGCCGAGCAGGTGATCGCCTCCAGGGGCACCTATGAGCTGATCGTCGAGCGCGGCGAACAGGACATGCATTCCGAGATCGATCGCTTCCCGCGCCTGTTCGCCGGCGTCGAGACCGTGCCCGGCCTGACCTGGCCG
>JACCDY010910067.1_pt1 | contig 16541 bp, 10 predicted proteins | sample 7446391 | NCBI WGS metagenome assembly JACCDY01 (sample SAMN15323451, study PRJNA562643) | freshwater metagenome | isolation source: river surface water | place: USA:Blue River Watershed | collected 2017-08-18
GCTTGAACTGCTATACTTTCGCTCTCTGAAAAATCGACACTAACCCTATTCGTAATTGCATCAAAATCTGTTTCTACCTCATCATCACATAAATTCAGGTATTGGATTGTGAGTTGATTTCCTTTCAAGAGAAACAATTTCTTGGGTTGAAAAAAGAACAAATCAGGAAATGCTAATCCATCAAAATTATCAGATTGTAAATCTTCGCTATCATTCTTTAAATCATACGATAAATAGCCAAACAGCCAATCTTTAGTCGTTTGCTGGTATTGCTGTAAATCCTCAAACGCATTGTGATAATCGGTCTGAATCAATGTAAAAGCATCTACTGCTAGAATAGCATCATAGCTTGAAAACTCTTGTGGATAATCATTACTATCCATAAAAACAACCTCCCTAAACTGCTGCGACCAATCCAATAATTGCTTTTTAAAAGCTAGTGGTTTGGTAATCGATTTATGAATTTCTGTTCGCAATGTGTTTCCTTTTAGAATGCCAAAAATACAACAAAATTCATTGGTAGAAACGGAAAAATAAAGCTTGGTAATAGCGCTACTTAAATAATTTTTTGGAGTAAGATTTTGTATTTATAAAATAAGTATTTTTGAAACATTAACCTTAAAACCAAAAAATAATGAAAATTGCAACATTGATTATCCGAATTTTACTAGGAGCATTTATGGTATTTGCTTCTGTAGCCTATTTCTTTGAATTGTTTGAGGCAGAAGCTCCTACAGGAAACTTATTGACTTTTATGAACGGTATCATGGCTTCAAAATACCTTTTACCATTAGCTAAATCCGTTGAATTAATTGTTGGTCTAAGTTTGTTGAGCGGCAAATTTATGAAGGTAACTTTATTAGCCTTATTGCCAATTTCAATTAATATCTTTTTAATTCACACTGTAACCCAAGTATCGGAAGTACCTGTTGCTATTTTTGTACTGGGTGCCAATTTATTTTTAATCTATGCACATTGGGATTCCTATAAAGTTTTATTTAAAGATTAATCATAATTACTTCAAATAAAAAAAGATAAAATTGACATTTGTCATACATATACATCCAAAATTGGGTAGCTTTGTATGATTTTATCAGACATATATACAAGTTAGCCGTCATTTTAAAAAAACGAAATAGGAATGTTAAAAATTAACCAAAAAACAAAAGAAATTATAAGTTTTATATTTTTATTTTCTTTTTCTTTTCTTTATTTTTTTCTCGCAAAAATTGGTTTTGAAAAACAAAATATTAATCTTAATAATGTTAACAAAATAACAAGTCAGGTTGAGAATAGAGGAATAGATTACAGACACGGCAGTAAAGGAAAAAGATCTAAAGTGTTTTATATACAGCTGAAAAACTTGAATGAAAAAATTGGAGTTTATAGAATGTCAAAAGAATACGATGACTTGATTTCTAAAATAAATACAAATGACAAATTAACGGTTTACTATAAAGAAAACAATAATGACTCTGAAAATGTAAACATAGATTTGATACAAATTGAAAGAAATGGAATTGTGTTACTTGACAAAAAGGAGTATGAGAAAAAAGAAAGTGTCTTAATTTATATTGGATTTATTGCAGGAGTTCTTTCAATTAGTTACTCACTTTATTACCTTAGAAGAAAAACAAGCTTGTTCAAAAAAGAAAAAATGAAACTAACAAAAAAAACGTCGACTAACAGCCGTTACACGAGATTTGGGCATTAGGTTGAATTTAAAGATGGTTTTTACTTGGAAAATTTGTGTTTAACCGAAAAACCTTGCTTCTTAAATCCCAAACCTCGTGTAGCGCCAGAACGTTACAAGCAATACTTCCAAACCCCGATAGCGCGGATTTGCAATCCGTGCCAACAAAAAAAATCCCAAACTCTATAAAGAATTTGGGATTTTTATCCTTCTACAAGTTCAGGATGAATATATTTAATTTACACGTGCAATGCTCTATTATCAGTGGCAGCTAAAGCGGCTTCTTTGATAGCCTCCGCAAAAGTTGGGTGTGCGTGTGACATTCTTGAAATATCTTCAGCAGAAGCTCTAAATTCCATAACAGTAACCGCTTCTGCAATTAAATCAGCTGTTCTAGCCCCAATCATATGAACTCCTAAAACCTCATCGGTTTTTGCATCCGCTAAGATTTTTACACATCCGTCTAAATCTCCACTTGCTCTCGCACGTCCTAATGCTTTGAATGGAAAACTTCCTGATTTGAATTCTACTCCAGAGGCTTTCAATTGCTCTTCTGTTTGTCCAACAGCTGCCACTTCTGGCCAAGTGTAAACTACTCCTGGAATCAAATTATAATCGATATGTGGTTTTTGACCTGCAATAATTTCAGCTACCATGGTTCCTTCTTCTTCCGCTTTGTGAGCTAACATCGCTCCACGAACCACATCACCAATAGCATAAATATTGGATACTGAAGTTTGTAAATGATCGTTTACTTCTACTTGTCCTCTATCCGAAATTTTGACACCTGCTTTATCCGCATTCAATCCGTCTGTGTAAGGACGACGACCTACAGAAACTAATGAATAATCTCCTTCTAAAGTAATAATTTCTCCTTTGGCATTCTCTGCTTTTACTGTCACTACATCTCCTGCTCTTTCAACTGATTGCACTTTGTGAGACGTATAGAATTTCATTCCTTGTTTCTTCAAGACTTTTGTCAATTCTTTTGACAACGAACTATCCATTCCTGGAATGATTCGGTCCATGAATTCTACTACAGAAACTTGCGCTCCTAGACGTAGATATACTTGTCCTAGCTCAATTCCGATTACACCACCACCAATGATCACTAAGTGTTTTGGCACTTCTTTCAAAGCCAAGGCTTCAGTTGACGTAATGATTCTTTCTTTATCAATTTTGATAAAAGGCAAAGAAGATGGTTTTGAACCCGTAGCAATAATGATATTTTTTCCTTCAATAGTTTCCGAAGTGCCATCTGCTTTAGCAATTGCTACATGAGTAGCATCTACAAACGAACCTAAACCATTAAAAACAGTAACTTTGTTTTTGTCCATTAAGTAGTTGATTCCACCCGAAGTTTGATCTACCACCGCTTGTTTACGCGCAATCATTTTTTCCAAATTCACTTTAACCTCGCCAGAAAGTTCAATCCCGTGTTCAGCGAAATGAGCAATTTCTGCATAATGGTGTGAAGAAGACAACAATGCTTTGGAAGGAATACAACCTACATTCAAGCAAGTACCTCCTAAAGTAGAATATTTTTCAATGATGGCTGTTTTAAAACCCAATTGCGCACAACGAATAGCTGATACATATCCGCCAGGACCAGAACCTATAATGACTACGTCAAATGAACTCATAATACTAGTATTTGTTTTTTTAGTGTTGCAAATTTAAGAAATTAAGTTTTGTTTAAAGTTCAAAGTTTGCGATTTTTTGTTACGAATTGTAGCTCATTTGTATTTTTTAGCTGAATTATTCCTAAAATAAAAACGTTCTAAATACAATTTAGAACGTTTTTATTATTGATCAACTATAAAAATCGACCTCTTATATGTTTAACTTACTGTTTTTACGGCTAAAGCCAAAGTAGATTACTAACCCTAACAGCAACCAAACGGTAAAATAAATCCAATTCCAAACACTCAATTCGGCCATCATGTACAAACAAGAAACCAATCCTAAAAGTGGAATTAATGATAAATTTTGTTTGTAAGACCAAACCGCTAATCCAATTAATGAAATTAAAAAAATCCACATCGGAATTTTGTGTTTGAACAAATCAAATCCACTTTCATACTTAATAGCATCTGCAATTGGTAATTGAGCCACAATGGCTTCATATTTAACAGTATCCTCTTGGTATTGGCTTAATAAAGCTTCCACATCATTAGTAGATGGTTTGGATTCTAACCCAACCAAGTATTGGTATACTTTATCCGTATCTGATTTATCCAAAGCAGTAATAATAGCTTCAGACGAATTAACTTGAGTTTCATTGGTTAAAAACCCCATGGTTGCGTCATTGTTATAGACAAAAGCATACACTAAACCGATAATCAAGGCTACCGGAAAAATGTATTTCGAATTCACATAAGGCGTCTTGAATTTTCCTCTCGGAATATCCGGTTTGTTTTGTAATACTAAAACTCCAGCACAAACCAATACAAATGCAAATAAAGTTCCGATACTGCATAAATCAGTTACCATAGTTAAATTCATAAATAAGGCTGGAATACCTACTACAAAACCAGTAACAATAGTAGCGTAAGAAGGTGTTTTGAATTTAGGATGTACTCGAGAGAATTTCTTTGGTAACAATCCATCTCTACTCATGCTCATCCAAATACGTGGTTGTCCCATTTGGAACACTAACAAAACGCTAGCCATTGCAATTACTGCACTAACTGCAATAATACCCGACATCCATTTCAAATCTAACTTTTCAAAAACAAAAGCCAAAGGATCGCCTACATTCAATTCATTGTAACTAACCATACCTGTTAAGACAAGAGCGATTACTATATATAAAATAGTACAAATAATAATAGCCCACATCATACCACGTGGTAAATCTCGTTGCGGATCTTTACATTCTTCGGCCGTTGTTGAAATTGCATCAAAACCGATATAAGCGAAAAATACTGCCGACACCCCTTTTAATACGCCACTTACTCCATTTGGTGCAAATGGTGTCCAATTAGTAGTATCTACATAAAAAGCGCCAACAGCAATGACTAACAAAATGATAAATAATTTAACCAATACCATCAAGTTACCTGCGTTACGAGATTCTTTCATACCTCTGTACACTAGAGCCGTAATGACAATAATGATCAACATGGCCGGAATATCGGCTACAAAATGAAAACTACCAATTACCGGACTCGTGGTCCAAGCGGTGTAGGCATCTTGCAAATTAGCACTTAAGTTGTCAAAGGATTTACCTCCTTGCATTAACGCATTTGCCTCTTTAAAACCATTGGAAGCGGATAAATAATCCATTTGAATCCATTGGGGAAGATCTAAACCGGTAGACCGCAGTAATCCTGTAAAATAATCACTCCACGAAATGGCAACAGTGATATTACCCACAGCATATTCCATAATCAAAGCCCAACCAATGATCCAAGCTATAATTTCGCCAAAAGCCACATAAGAATAGGTATAAGCAGATCCTGAAACAGGAACCATTGAAGCAAATTCTGCATAAGCAAAAGCAGCAAAGCTACAAGCCAAAGCGGTGAACAAAAAAAGAAAAATTACCGCAGGTCCTCCATCGGCACTGGCTTTACCAATCGTACTAAAAATACCTGCTCCTACGATTGCGGCAATACCAAAGGCTGTTAAATCTCTTGCTGTTAAATGTTTACCTAATGCAGCATGTCCGTCACTTTCATTTTGCTCCACCTGTTTCATGATGTCATGAACTGTCTTCTTTCTAAACAAACCTTTTAATGCCATAGTATAAATCGTATTCAATAAAGTGAATAAAGTATTTTGTATTGTATTGCAAACTTAGAATTTCATTTTAAATAAAATCAATTATTTCAAACAAGATTTTAATATTGTAACCGGGTGCTGCGCTGTTCTACTCGTTCCGTCAAATATTTGATGACGACAACTGGTTCCTGCTGCAGCAATTGCCACTTTTTCATCTGTCGCTCTGATTTTTGGGAACAAGGTATCCTCACCCATTTGCATACTAATTTCGTAATGTTCTTCCTCGTATCCAAAAGAGCCTGCCATACCACAACAACCGGAATTGTAAATAGTAACTGTATTATTTACAGGCAAATTCAGCATAGCAAAAGTAGCTTCAACAGTACTTAATGCTTTTTGATGACAGTGCCCGTGAATTTTAATCTCTTTGACCTCATCGGAGAATTGTTCCGGACGAATGACACCTTTGGCAATTTCGTTTTTGAAAAACTCTTCAATAGTAAACACCTGTTTGGCTAATTGTTCTGCTCCTTGTTTATCTTCTGCTAGGCGAAGGTATTCATCTCTAAAAGTCAGAATTGCAGAAGGTTCAATTCCTACTAACGGAATTGTATCAGTCACCAAATCTTTAAAAATATCCACATTAATCGTTGCGATTGCTTTAGCTTGTTCCAAAAATCCTTTGGAAATAAACGCACGTCCGCTTTCCTGATGATCTACTACAACTACTTGATAGCCGAGTTTCGTCAACAATTCATAGGTGTCTACACCTACTCCAACATCATAAAAATTAGTAAACTCGTCACAAAACAAAATAACTTGCCCATTTGAATACGTTCCTTCTTCAAGCTCTTTATGATGGGTATCCAACCATTTTCTAAAAGTCTTTGGAGCTAAATGCGGGACTACGCGCTGCGGTGCAATGCCCATTTTCTTTTTAACAAAAGATAAATTGGCAAACCAATTGGTCAGTCTAGGAGTCAAACTACCTAAATTATTCAATTTAGCATTGTAAGCAAAGGTTTTGTTGCGATTCGAAAATCCATTTGCTTTTTGATATTGGTACAAAAACTCCGCTTTCATAGATGCAATATCAACATTACTCGGACATTCACTAGCACACGCTTTGCAACTCACACACAAATCAAACACTTGATACAATTCTTCTTGATCAAATTTATTCTCTTTGTCCGAATCTGTTAAGTACTGTCTCAATGCATTAGCACGGGCTCGAGTCGTATCTTTTTCGTTTCGAGTAGCTCGATAACTTGGACATAAAGTTCCACCAGCAGAAGGTAATTTTCTACAATCACCTGATCCATTGCATTTTTCGGCGGCACGCAGAATTCCCATACTATCCGAAAAATCTTGAATAGTAGCAATCTCTGGTTCCACTCTACCCGATTCGACTCTCAAGTTTTCATCCATTTTAGGGGTATCGGTAATTCGACCTCTGTTAAAAATAGCATTGGGATCAAATGCTTTTTTAATTCTTTTTAGCAGTTCGTAATTAGAATCGCCAATCATATACGGCAAAAATTCGCCGCGTACAATTCCGTCACCGTGTTCTCCACTAAGCGAACCTCTGTATTTTTTTACTAAAATTGCCACATCAGTAGCGATTGTTCGGAAAAGTTTTAAATCTTCTTTCTTTTTTAAATTTAACACTGGACGTAAGTGCAATTCACCAGCTCCAGCATGGGCATAATAAATAGCTTCTTGCCCGTGTTTTTTCATCATGGCTGCAAATTCAGCAATATAATTCGGCAAGTCGCTCAATTCTACTGCCGTATCTTCAATAGAGTCAGCCGCTTTATCATCACCCACAATACTTCCTAAAAGTCCTAAACCAGCTTTGCGCAATTCATTAATCTTATCAATCTCTGCTCCGTATAGTTTAGGCAATGCATAACCAAAATTATGTTGTTCTAAATCTGCAATTAAGGCATCTGCTTGTCGTTCTGCTTCCTCAATAGTTGTTGCAGCCACTTCCAGCATGATCACTGCTTTTGGATCGCCTTGAATAAAGAATCTATTTTTGGCTTGTTCCCTATTGGTTTTGGTACAATTCAAAATGGTATCGTCCATCATTTCGCAAGTATACAAATGATGCTTCATTGCTATCATCACCGCTTCTAAACTTTCTTGAATAGTATGAAAATGGGCTGCCACCATAATATTGTGAGTAGGAGGCAAATCGTCTACTTTCAACGTAACTTCTGTTGTAAAAGCTAAAGTTCCTTCACTACCGCAAAGTAAGGTGCCTAAATTGATCGTTGGTTCAGATCCTGAAAACAAATCTGATTTTAATAATAAATCAACTGCATATCCCGTATTTCTTCGATGGATTTCTGGTTTTGGAAACTCTTTTACAATTTCTTTTTGAGTTTCTGCATTCGAAAGTTCCTCATAAAGGGTATTGTATATTTTACTTTCTAAAGATTCCCCTTTCGTTTTTTCGATAAACTCTGCCGAGCTAAGTGATTTAAAAACCGTAGCTGAACCATCACTCAATATAGCTTTTAGTTCAACTATCTTATCTCGTGTAACACCATAACGTATCGAAGTTGTTCCCGAAGAGTTGTTTCCCACCATTCCGCCAATCATACAACGATTGGAGGTAGAAGTATTCGGTCCAAAAAACAAACCGTGAGGTTTTAAAAACAAATTCAACTCATCGCGAATAACGCCTGGTTGTACTGTTACTGTTTTATTTTCTTTATCAAAAGAGACAATTTGAGTAAAATATTTGGATACATCCACAATAATTCCGCTTCCCACAGTCTGACCCGCTAACGATGTTCCAGCAGTTCTTGGCGTCAAGGGAATTTGATGGTCATTGGCAAAACGAACTAAGACTTGAATATCGGCTACCGTTTTAGGCCTGGCTACCGCAATAGGTTTAATTTGGTAGGTGGAGGCATCTGTCGAATAGATGATTTTATGCAATTCGTCATAGAATAAATCACCTTCTAATGCGGCTGACAATTGTTGTAAGGGTAGTGTTTTTGACATTGTATTCGAATCTAAAAACTGATTATTCAGCATTTGGTTGACAAATATAATTGAAATTGAAGAGAATTGAAAGAATGAAAGAAAGCAAATAAAAGTAATCGAATCCTATTCCGAATACAGAAATAATTTAGCATATTTGTCTATCATTACAATTCCATATCCGAATCCATAAACTATGAGTCCAAGTATCATTTTACTAATTATCCTTATTTATTTTAGCCTCCTATTTTACATCTCGTACAGAGTAAGTAAAAAAGACAGCGGCAATGAGGTTTTTTTTACTGCCAATAAAAATTCCAAATGGTATTTGGTGGCTTTTGGAATGATTGGTACGGCACTTTCGGGAGTAACTTTTATATCGGTTCCTGGCGAAGTAGGATCGCCTAATGGAGAACAATTTAAGTACTTTCAGTTTATCATAGGAAATGCGATCGGATTTATTGTAGTAGCCAAATTGCTTTTACCGCTGTATTATCGAATGAACCTTACTTCGATTTATGGATATATCGAACAGCGAATGGGTTTCTACAGTTACCGAACTGCTGCCTCTATCTTTTTAGTAAGCCGAACCATTTCGTCTGCCTTCCGATTGTATTTAGTGGTAATTGTGTTACAACGCTACGTTTTTGATTTTTACAACATCCCCTTTACAGCCACCGTTTTAATTTCGTTACTCTTGATTTTTTCCTACACGTACAAAGGGGGTTTAAAAACCATCATCATTACGGATACCTTACAAACTTTCTTCTTAGTTGCTTCGGTATTTTTAACCATTTATTTCATTTGCAGCAGCCTAGATTTAGGTATGATCAGTGCTTTCGAAGAAGTTAAAAACAGCAACTATTCCAGAATATTTTTCTTTGATGATTTTATCGGAAGTAAATTCCATTTTGTAAAACAAATTTTAGGTGGAATGTTTGTTACCATTGCCATGGTGGGATTAGACCAAGATTTAATGCAAAAGAATTTAAGTTGCAAAAACATTGGCGAAGCCCAAAAAAACATGTTCAGTTTCACCACTATTTTTGTAATTATCAATCTATTTTTCTTGAGCGTTGGTGCATTGCTTTACATTTTTGCTGCCAAAAACAATATCCAAGTTCCTTTGGATTTAGTAACCAATAAACCGCGAACCGATTTGCTTTTTCCTGAAATCGCATTACATCATTTGGCCACTATTCCTGCTATTGTTTTTCTGTTAGGACTTATTGCAGCTACTTTTGCCACCACTGATTCAGCTTTAACTGCATTAACCACTTCTTTTTGCGTCGATTTCTTAGGAATGGATAAGGTAGAAAACAATCAGAAAACGAATTTAGTGCGTACTCGACATCTTGTGCATTTAGCATTTTCAGTGGGTATGTTTATAGTCATATTAGTATTCAATGCGATCAATGACAGTTCTGTTGTTGGGATGATATTTAGAGTGGCATCCTATACTTATGGGCCGCTTTTAGGATTATATGCTTTTGGATTGTTCCTGAAATCTAAAAAAGTAAACGACCGATTGGTTCCCATAATTTGTATACTATCGCCTGCCCTCACTTTTATAATCAATGAAAATTCAGTAAACCTTTTAGGCGGATATGTTTTCGATAACGAATTAATTATTGTGAACACACTGATTACTTTTATAGGCTTATTACTTACTAGTAAAACCGTAGCTAACCAATACCAATTTTAAATCCATTCTTCATGAATTCCAATATTGAATCACTTTACAAAATTGCACAAAAACCAACACGGACTATTGTTGGTTTGATGTCAGGCACCTCGTTAGACGGTTTAGACGTTGCTTTGTGTGAGGTATCGGATTCAGGAAAAAATACAAAAGTTACATTAAAAGAATTTCAAACCGTTCCGTATTCTGATACTACAAAATCAGAGATCAGAAAAGTATTTGCTAAAAAAACAATCGATTTCCAACATCTTGCTTTGTTAAACGAATGGATTGGCAACCTGCATGCTGAAATCGTTTTAGATTGTTTACAAAAATGGGAAGTAGCTCCTGCCGAGGTTGATCTAATTGCTTCGCACGGGCAAACGGTGATGCATGCTCCAAAAATAATACACCAACAAACCCAATTTCCAAATGCCACTTTGCAAATTGGCGATGGCGATCATATAGCTGTTCGTACCGGAATTACAACCGTTTCTGACTTCAGACAAAAACATGTTGCTGCGGGTGGCGAAGGCGCTCCTTTGGCAGTCTACGGAGACTATTATTTATTTAGCAACGAAACCGAAAATCGCATTATGCTGAATTTAGGAGGAATTGGTAACTTTACATATTTACCCAAAAATCAAAATCCAGAACAGGTTTTTGTTACCGATACTGGGACTGGGAATACATTGATTGATGCCTTTGTACAATTGCATTTCCCAGAAATGAGTTATGACAAAGACGCTCAAATTGCTCGAAAAGGAACTATTAGTTCAGACTTACTAAAAGCGCTAAAAAACAATTCCTTTTTCAAAGCATCCTTTCCAAAAACAACCGGACCTGAACTTTTTAATTTGGACTATGTCCAAAAAGCAATGATTGAAAGCCAAACGCAACAGCTTGTTGTTGAAGATGTTTTGGCAACACTGACCCGTTTTAGTGCCGAAACTGCAGCTGAAGCGATTCTATTTGCAATCAATCAAAGTAACACTACTGCAAAAGACTGTACCGTTTATGTTTCAGGTGGTGGTGTACATAATCCTTTATTGATGGAGCATTTAAATGAACTTGTAGCATGTCAATTTAAAAACACAAATGATCTTGGGATTTCAGCCGATGCAAAGGAAGCGATACTTTTTGCTGTTCTGGCCAATGAAACAATAACCGGAAGCCCTACTGATTTTGGAACCAAACAAGGAATTCCATCAGTTCGAATGGGTAAAATTTCATTCCCTGATTAAATTAATTTATGTGATTGAAAGAACAACAACTGCTCGAAATAGACTAATTTTGTATTTGAAAAGAATAACCCCATAATGACACATTTCAAGACCTTTACTTTTGTTTTTTTATGTTTGCTACTTTATATTAGCAACAGCTTCGCTCAAAGTAAATTGACCTACCCAAAAAACGAATTTAGAGCCGTTTGGATTGCTACTGTAGCCAATATTGATTGGCCAAAAAACAATACCGACAGCGTTGAAAAAGAAAAATCCGATTTTATTGAAATATTAGAATCTTATAAAAAACTACATTACAATGCAGTGATAGTTCAAATTCGTAGTAATGGAGATGCTTTTTACCCTACTGAATTGGCACCTTGGTCTCGCAACCTGACCGGAAAAGAAGGCAAAGCTCCTTCGCCCTATTTTGATACCTTAGAATGGATGATTACTGAAGCCCACAACCGCGGATTTGAATTTCATGCTTGGCTGAATCCTTTCCGTGCTACTTCAGGAACAAATACTGAAATCGTAAGCCGTAAACACGATCTAATTAAGCATCCAGATTGGATGATTAAATATGCTGGAAAATACTATTACAATCCCGCGCTTCCAGAAGTACAAAATCACTTAACAAAAGTAGTCGAAGAAGTGGTTCAAAAATACGATATGGACGCCATTCATTTCGATGACTACTTTTATCCGTATACAGTAGAAAATGAAAAATTTAACGACACAGATTCATATAATAAGTATGGAAATGGTCTTGAATTAGCCGACTGGAGACGTAATAACGTAAACACTTTCATTCAACAAATTTCGACCAGTATCAAAAAAATCAAACCTTGGGTGCAATTTGGTATTAGTCCTTTTGGAGTTTGGCGTAATAAATCAGTTGATCCAAGAGGTTCTGACACACAAGCTGGACAAACTAATTATGATGATTTATTTGCTGACCCATTGGTTTGGATGGAAAACAACTGGATTGACTATATTTTACCACAGTTGTATTGGAGTTTAGATCATCCAAAAGCTTCCTACACAAAGTTGTTAAAATGGTGGTCTGAAAATGCTAAAAACAGCGCCGTTTACATTGGTAACAGCACCTATAAAATCAAATCGGATGCCGATAAGAAATGGGATGCTCCAACTGAAATTCCGAATCAAATTGATTACACCCGTTCTTTCAATAATGTTCAGGGAAATGCTTTTTTTAGTGCTAAATGGTTTCTCAATAAAAACCAAGACGTAACGCAATTATTAGCTGAAAACCAATATAAATTTCACGCGATTCCTGCAGCCGTTCCTAATTTCAAGAAATTAGTTTTTGATGTACCAAGAGTAACAAGCATTGTAAAAAACAAAACAGAATTAGTGCTTTCATTACAATCGACACGCCACCCTGTTCGCTATGTGATACTGTATGGAACGGAAAGTAATGTACTAATCGACAGCGAAGACCCAAGCCATATTATTGATAAATTTTATGTTCAAAAAAACAATAATCGTTTGTCCATTCGTATTCCATTAACTGCTATCGAAAACAAATCTAATTTTGCTTTGTCGTATATCGATTATTATGGAAACGAAAGCAAAGAAATCATCACGCAACTTCCAAAATCAGTACTAAAAACTAATTAATTAAAACACGATGAAAGCTGATAAAAACCCTTGGTATTGGATTCCAATTTTAAACTTCGCATCTGGTTTTCCGTATGCTATCATTATTTCGGTTTCGGTTATTATGTACAAAAACCTTGGTATCAGCAATGAAGACATTGGAATTTATACAAGTTTACTGTATTTACCATGGGTTATTAAACCCTTATGGAGTCCGTTTATTGACTTACATAGCACCAAAAGAAAATGGTTTTTAAGCATGCAATTACTAATTTCTATTGCCTTTTTAATTGTGGGGTTCACCATTCCAATGAACCACTTTTTCTTTCTAAGTTTGGCTATTTTTTGGGTGGCCGCTTTTGCCTCAGCTTCTAATGACGTTGCAACTGATGGGTTTTATTTGTTGTCTCTTTCAAAAGACCAACAATCATTCTTTTTAGGCATTAGAAGTACTTTTTACCGCCTTTCTATGCTAACCGGAAATGGCTTAATTGTAATTATTGGGGGCTATCTAGAAACAGAATTTGGCGATAAAACAAAAGCTTGGTCATATACTATGATTATAGTCGGACTCCTAATGACTTTGATTACATTGTATAATTTTATAACTACTCCCAATTCAGAGAATGAAACAACCGATTCAACGACTGAACAACAAAAAGATTTTACCACTGTTTTTGCCAGCTTTTTCAAAAAAAAACAAATTGGTTTAGTCCTAGCTTTTATTCTTTTATTTCGTTTGGGTGAATCCCAATTAATGAAAATGCTAACTCCTTTTCTAATTGACACCAAAGAATTAGGTGGCATGGGTTTAACTACTGAAGATGTGGGAATTATTTATGGAACTTTTGGTGTAATTGCTTTGCTAATTGGAGGTACTCTGGGAGGTATTGCAATTTCCAAACAAGGTTTAGGAAAATGGATGCTGCCCATGATTTTAATCATGCACTTTCCCATTATTGGATTTATCTTACTTTCTCATTTTCATCCTGAAAACGTTTTGTTTATTTATTTGGCTGTAATTATAGAGCAATTTGGATATGGTTTTGGCTTTGCTGCATTCTTAATGTATTTAATTTATGTTGCCGAAGGCGAATCAAAAACATCGCATTATGCTTTAGCTACAGGATTTATGGCTTTAGGCATGATGTTACCCGGAATGGTTAGTGGATACATTCAAGAATACTTAGGGTATGGCAATTTCTTTATCTGGGTTTTTTGTGCCACTATACCAGGTGTAATCTTATCCCGATTTTTAATTTTTCCAGCTGATTTTGGAAAGAAAACTGCTACCAACGAATAATTAAGACGATGACTTTAGAGCAAAAAATTGGTCAATTTTTCTTTCCTGCTGTATTCATTAATGATACCGAGGAAAATATTCAAGCTACAGAAGCTTTGATACGCAACTACAATATTGGTGGGCTTACCTTTTTTCATAGTCGTGCAAGTGCAGCAACTAATTACGAAAGCAAACAAAAAGTGGTAACCTATGAAGATAGTTATGCCAAATTAAAAGAACTTATCGTTCGCTATCAAAAATGCGCTCCCACTCCGCTATTAATGAGTATTGATGCCGAATGGGGTTTGGCCATGCGTATTGAAAACACACCGCAATACCCGTATGCCATCACTTTGGGTGCATTACCTGAATCTGAAGTTGATTTGGTGTATGAAGTGGGAAAACAAATTGGAACCGACTTAAAAGCCGCTGGTATATTGTACAACTTGGCACCTTTGGCTGATATTAACAATAATCCTGATAATCCTGTCATTGGGTACCGTTCCTTTGGCGAAAGCAAAGAAAAGGTGGCGCTATTTGCGAATGCTTACTTAAGAGGAATGTCAGACGCAGGAATTTTAGGTTGCTTGAAACATTTTCCTGGTCACGGAAATACGAATGTCGATTCGCACTTGGGACTACCCATTTTAAATGAAAGCTTTGACCAATTGATGACCAACGAATTGTATCCCTTTATCCAAGGAATCAAAAATAAGGTCGATTCTATAATGATTGGTCATTTGGCCGTACCCGCTTTGAACGATGGAAAAAACACCTCGGCGACATTGTCAAAGAACATCATTCAAAATTTACTAAGGAACCAATTGGGTTTTGAGGGATTGATTATTTCGGATGCCTTGAATATGAAAAGCGTTTCCGATTTATATACAACCAAAGGACAATTGGAATGGGAAGCTTTTAATGCTGGGAATGATATTTTATGCTTTGCCGAAAATGTAGCCGAAGGAATTCAATACATTTTGAAAAATGCGACAGCCGAAAGGATTGAAGCTAGCTATTCCCGAATAATACAATGCAAAGAAAAAGTGGGACTATTCAATCGTACGAATCCAGTTACACCAATAAGTGACAATACAATAGACTTTAGCAATTGCGCTAATTTGAATCGTAAAATTGCCGAGAGTTGCTTGACGAAAGTCAAGTCGGACAGCATTCCATTTAGAATTCAAGAAGCCAAACAAAATAAAACATTGGCACAATTGAGCATTTACAATGATGGCTTTGCAACCAAAACGATGCGATCACTTGATGCGCCCCTATTTTCTATAGTTGCAGAGAGTTCGATAGACTGCAAAGAAAGCATTTCTCAATACGATACCCTTTTGATTTCTTTGTTTGTACCCAAAGCAAAACCGCTGAATCAATTTGATATTGAACCCGAAGTACTGGAATACTTAGGCGAATTATTGTCAACCAAGGATTGTGTACTCTATGTTTTTGGGAATCCGTATGCGCTTCAAGTCATACCCCAATTGGCTTTAGCCAAAGAAATAGTACTAGCCTACCAAGATTTTGAAGTTTTCCAAGACGTGGCTGCGCAACATTTAAATACTATCTTGGTTTGTAAGGGAGAATTACCCGTTCGTATTAAAAATCTATAAATCAAGTACTTAATTCAATTTTTACCATATAAAATAAGAATTAACTATTACTTAATAAATATTTATAATTAAAATTTATTTCACTACCTTTAATTGTGAGCTAAGTTTGCACCAATAAATTTTTAACTTAAAAACAACAAATATGTCATTAGTAGGAAAAAAATTCCCAAACATCGCGGTAGACGCTATCTCTGAAATGGGAGATAATTTAAAAATCAACATTTTTGAAGAAGCAACAAAAAACAACAAAAAAGTATTATTGTTTTGGTACCCAAAAGATTTTACTTTCGTTTGTCCAACTGAATTGCACGCTTTCCAAGCTGCTTTGCCAGAATTTGCAAAAAGAAACACTATTGTAATTGGTGCTTCATGCGATACTAACGAAGTACATTTTGCTTGGTTAAACACTCCAAAAAATAATGGTGGTATCGAAGGGGTTACTTACCCACTTTTAGCAGATACAACTAGAAACTTATCGAACATCTTAGGAATTCTTGATGTAGAAAGTGCTGAATATAATGAAGAATTAGACACTGTATTAGTGGAAGGTTCTAATGTAACTTACAGAGCTACTTACTTAATTGATGAGTCTGGTAAAATTTTCCACGAAAGTGTAAATGATATGCCATTAGGTCGTAACGTAAACGAATATTTACGTTTAGTAGATGCGTATACTCACGTTCAAGAAAAAGGTGAA
>JACCDY011302485.1_pt1 | contig 16540 bp, 16 predicted proteins | sample 7446391 | NCBI WGS metagenome assembly JACCDY01 (sample SAMN15323451, study PRJNA562643) | freshwater metagenome | isolation source: river surface water | place: USA:Blue River Watershed | collected 2017-08-18
GGGCACATCGCCATCGTGGATGCTCTCATCATGGCTGGCACCACCGAAAACGTGCGCGGTGTGGCGCTCAGTAAGGCCGCCAAACGTGGGCACATCGCCATCGTGGATGCTCTACTCATGGCCGGCACCACCGAAGACGCGCGCAATCGTGCTCTCATTGAGACTGACCCCGTGTGGGGGCACGCCGACATCGTGGAAGCCCTCCTAAGGGCCGGCACCAGCGAAAGGACGCGCGGTGATGCGCTGCGAAAATCTGCTCATTGTGGATGCATCACCGTCGTAAAAGCCCTCCTAAGGGCCGACATCGACCAAGGGGCGCGCGATGAGGCGCTGGTGACAGCAATCGACAATGGACGTGGCGCCGTCGTCCAAGCATTGATGGCTGGCGCAACGGAAGGGGCACGCGAGGGAGCGCTGTTTAGCGCTGCCGTCTCAGGACACGTCGGCGTCGTAGAAGCTTTGCTGATAGGTGGCACCAACGTTGAGGCGCGCAATAATGCGCTCTCTGAGGCTGCCATGCGGGGGCACGTCGACGTTGTGAGAGCCCTGCTGAGGGACAACGGCACCAGCCTAGAGGGGCGGGATCGGGCGCTGAGGGGCGCTGCACGCGTTGGACGCGTCGACGTCGTGAAAGCCCTGCTCAAGGACAGCAGCACCAGCCTAGAGGGGCGCGATTCGGCGCTATTCTGCGCTGCTTGCAATGGCCACGTCAACGCCGTCAAAGCTCTGCTCAAGGCCGGCACCAGCCAAGAGGCGCGCGATCGGGCGCTAGAGCACGCGGCACGCTTTGGACACGATTACGCCATTACAGCAGCATTAATGTTGGATGGCGGCGACGGTACGCGATAGGGGTGAACGAACGCTCATTGATTGCACAGACATTGACATTTTTTCTGTGCTCATCAAAAAATTTGATTGCGAAAAAATTTGATTGCGAAACCTGCCCTGGACTTATCACTCTATCACCAACATGGCAAAACACCTATGATTGTAAAGCCTCAACACAAACATACACTCTTCAAAGATGAGTCTTTACATGTTGCCGCCTGAACTCATCGAGCACGTTGCAACGTTCATCACGATCGATCCCAAACACAGAAGCCCTAGGCCGTTGGCTTTGACGGGTCGAAACATGAGCTTCCTCGTCCATCAACCCGACGTCATCGCGCGACAGCTCTGGGCCGCTCACGGTCGTGATGCCGTCTTGTACGCCACAAGCCGTTTGCCATCGTTTTATGATACAACATCATCAACTATTTCGGAAGCGGAAGGCGTGCTCCCTGACGTCATTCGATGCTTGATCGCCAAAGCAAGCAGCCAAGAGGAGATCATCGAGATGTTAGAGGGCAACTTCTTAGATGACATGAGGACTTCTTTGGGTCGGGTGTGTGCATGCAGTCTGCCATTCATCAACACCGTCCAGGCTATCCTACACGCCGGCACCACCGAAGAAGCGCGCGATGATGCGCTCTTTCGGGCCGCTAAACGGGGGCACATCGACATCGTGGATGCTCTCATCATGACAGGCACCACCGTAGAAGCGCGCGATGTGGCGCTCATTGAGGCTGCCAACCATGGACACATCGCCGTCGTGGATGCTCTTATGATGGCCGGTACCACCGAAAAGGCGCGCGGTAGGGCGCTCATGCATGCCGCAGAACAGGGCCACATCGCCATCGTGGATGCTCTCATCATGGTCGGTACCACCGAAGACGCGCGCAATCAGGCGTTCTATGCGGCCGCTAGACGAGGGCACATCGACATCGTGGATTCTATGATGATGGCCGGCACCACCATAGAGGCGCGCGATGTGGCGCTCATTAAGGCTGCCAGTTATGGACGCATCGCCGTCGTGGATGCTCTACTTATGGGCGGCACCACCGAACATGTGCGCGATGTGGCGCTCATGCATGCCGCAGAACAGGGTCACATCGCCATCGTGGATGCTCTCATCATGGTCGGTACCACCGAAGACGCGCGCAATGAGGCGTTCTATGAGGCCGCCAGACATGGGCACATCGACATCGTGGATTCTATGATGATGGCCGGCACCACCATAGAGGCGCGCGATGTGGCGCTCATTAAGGCTGCCAAACATGGACACATCGCCGTCGTTGATGCCGTGCTTATGGGCGGCACCACCGAAGACGCGCGCGATGATGCGCTCTATGCGGCCGCAGAACAGGGTCACATCGCAGTCGTTGATGCCCTGCTCATGGCCGGCACCACCGAAAAAGCGCACGATCATGCTCTCATTGAGACTGAGCCTGCCTTCGTGTGGAGGCTCGTCGTCTTCGCCATCATAAGAGCCGGCACCTCCGAAGGGGCACGCGACGAGGCGCTCTATCGGGCCGCAATGCATGGATACATTGACATCGTTAACGCCTTGCTCAAGGACGGCACCACCCAAGAGGCGCGCGACAGGGCGCTATACCGCGCTGCATGCAATGGCCATGTCAACGCCGTCAAAGCTCTGCTCAAGGCCGGCACCGGTCAAGAGGCGCGCGACATGGCGTTGAGGAACGCAGTACTCTTCGGACACGGAGACGTCATTAAAGCAGCCATGTTGTTGAATGACGGCGACGACGCGCGATAGGGGTGAACGCTCATTGATTGCACAGACATTGACATTTTTTCTGTGATCATCAAAAAATTTGATTTGGAAACTGCACCGAGGTCATCACTCTATCACTCTATCAACAAGAGGGCAAAACACCTATCATCGTTGTAAATTATCGAGCCTCGACTTCAAAGATGAGTCTTTACATGTTGCCGCCGGAACTCATCGAGCACATTGCAACGTTCATCACGATCGATAACACGATCGATAACACATACAGCAGCCCAAGGCCGTTGGCTTTGACGTGTCAAAACATGCGCTTCCTTGTCCATCAACCCGACGTCATCGCGCGACAACTCAGGGCCGCTCACGGTCTTGACGCCATCTTGTACGCCACGCGTCGTTTGGCATCGTCTTCTGATACATCATCGTCAACTATTTCGAAAGCGGAAGGCGTGCTCCCCGACGTCATTCTAAGCTTGATCGCCGGCGCGCGCAGCCAAGATGAGGTCGTCGAGATGTTGGAGGGTTCATGTCGGAGAGTCATGATGGTTGATGGACCCAAGAAGACTCCTTTGGAATGGGTTTGTGACGGCCGTATGCCATACCTTAACACCGTCAAGGCTCTCCTACACGTTGGCGCCAGCGAAAGAGTGCGCGATGATGCTCTTGTGTGTGCTGCCAAGTGGGGGCGCATCGTCGCCGTCGTGGATGCCCTGCTTATGGCCGGTACCAGCCAAAAGGCGCGCGATAGGGCGATGGTGAAAGCTGCAAGGTTTGGGAACATTGACGTTGTGACAGCCCTGCTGACGGCCGGCACCAACAGAAAGGCGCGCGATAGGGCGATGGGGGACGCTGTTTACAAACAACGCATTGACGTCGTGGACGCCCTGCTGAGGGCCGGCACCAGCCTACAAACGCGCGATCGGGCGCTCGGATCGGCTGCCCACTTGGGCCACGATTACATCATGGTAGCCTTGCTGAGGGCCGGCACCAGCCTAAAGGCTCGCGATCGGGCGCTCGGATCGGCTGCCCACTTGGGCCACGTTTACATCATGATAGCCTTGCTGAGGGCCGGCACCAGCCTAAAGGCGCGCGATCGGGCGCTCCCCAACGCTGCCTGCAATGGGCACGTCGAAGCCATATTGAGGGTCGGCACCAGCAAAAAGGCACGTGATACGGCGCTCAATGGAGCTGCCGGCGTTGGGGACGTAGGCGTTGTGACAGCCCTGTTGAGGGATGGCACAAGCCTAGAGGCGCGTGATACGGCACTCAAGGACGCTGCCCGCCAAGGACGCATCGACGTTGTAAAAGCATTGCTCAAGGCCGGCACCGGCAAAGAGGCGCGCGATAAGGCGCTTCGTAAAGCAACATTCTTCGGACACGGCGACGCCATTAAAGCAGCCATGTTGTCGGATGGCGGCGACGGCGCGCTATAAGGGTGAACGCTCATTGATTGCACAGACGCATCGACCATTGCACACACATGACCTATATTTTGTTCTGTGATGCTCTCGCCAAGTGTGTCTTTTTGATTTTCATTCTTTTGCAATTGTAAGGGTTTTTCCTTTTTAATTATGCTTTTTCCATTGCCATGAAGAGCGTGTCCATGAATTTCGTCAACTGCAGTGGCATGAAAAAATTGAAAGCGTGGCGGTGTGTTGGTGGAGAACATGTCACCTTGCACCACAGCCCGCATAAAGGTCCACCCGTGGCACGTACACACCATGCACAACATCCAACGTGATGAGTGGATGAGTATACCATGCAGAGCAAACTGTCCACAATCGACGGCGTCGGCCCGCTGACGCTGAGCGTGTTCGAGGAGGCGGGCTTCAGGAGGGTCAAGGACGTGTACCACGCCGACGAAGGACAAGAGGAGGCCGTGACGATGGCCGCGCAGCGACTGCATCAATCGGGACGACTGTCGCAACACTGGCGCGCGATGGCCGCGCGGTGCGTGACCATCATTCAGCGCATTCGTCAGGCGGATGCCGAACCCGCAGTTCCAGAGCACTACATGTGCAGTTTGAGCTACAATCACTTCATGGTCGACCCGGTCATGAGTCCATACGGCGACTCGTACGAGCGCGTGGCCATTGAGACGGCGCTGCGCGAGAGAGAGGAAGACCCGTGGGGGAGGCCGTTGACGGTCCGTGAGCTTTACCCCAACCACGCGCTCCGGGCCGCGATTGCGCACCACAGGGCGCACTTCATGCGCTTTTCAATCCCGTGTCGCGTGATTCCGTCGCGGGAGCTGTAGAATCAATGATGGGTTTTTGTTGTACTGCATATGTAAAAGGTCGGCGCAAGGAACAAGAATGAGGGCAACATCAACGTGGCGTGAACGATGAAATTTAGAAAAAAACTCATGGAAATTGTAGCAAGATTGAGACCATGGCTGAAATCGGTACCAACGCGGTCGAGTACACCGTGCGAGCGCATCCCTACACGTTCGCGGCCACCGTGATGCAACAGGGGAGCTTCGTTCGCATCCGATTCGGCGGCATCGGGAAGAAAAAATGTGTGCACTTTGGATTTGACGTTGACGACGAAAACCCGAATATCGACGGCTTGGGATACGACCGAGATTGCGTCGTCCAGACTGCAGTAACGCGCGCACATTTGGAACACACGTCCGGAACGCTCATCATGCTAAAAACAGCGATCTGGTTCCTGTACCATCTGTATCCCAACATGGGCGACGTATGGTTCAAGGACGCCAGCCATATCACGTGCAAAGCGAACAATATTGGCGGCCAGCCTGCGCGAGTGCACCTTTATCAGTTCTACCTCGTCAAACACGGGAAGACGTGGTATCAAAAAAAACTCGGCGCGATGTTGATAGAACCCTCGGCGACCGACGATGTCAAAGCTTTTCTTCGCTACATCCGCGACCCGCGCGCGAAGAAAGACTTTGACGCCTTTTGCGCCGAGTACATCCCCGTGGGCGTGTTCGGACCCAAGCGACGCGGCGCGCTTTTGCAAATGTTTAGAAATGTTTACTCGACACATCGCACGTACCATGGCTTCTTCAAAGAGCTCGCGGACGATTACGATTGCGCCGTGTTCGACACTTGGCTCAACATTTTTTTCGTGAAGCACTGCCGCGTGCCCTTTGAAAATTACCTCTGGCGCATCCCGCGTGGTGAAGTCGCAGATGACTACGCCAACGCGTCCATCATCAACAGCCAAAACACAAGGTTCATGGGGGGCGGTGGCGTATACAATGGCCCATGGGATCCGCGGAACGAATTCCATGTGGCGATCGCGTACACTTGAGGGCAACCGTTTTTGTACTGCAGCAGAACAAGAGGTTATAAAAAGCCTCGGCATCCGGGCCATTCCCATATCCCAGGCACCCAAAAAAAAACAAGCTTCAAGGCACCCAAGGTAACCCCTAAAACCTAAAACCCTAAAACCCCCGCAATGCCGGGATTAACCCACAATACCTGGTTCTTTATACGTGTACAGGAATGACGAAGTGCAAGGCTACAAACCCTAAGCCCGAGCATAAGAAGAAGCCCGGTGCCAAGGTGACCACGGTGCGATGCAACGGATACTGCTTCGTCTCAAAGACAATGTGCCCCAACAAATACCGAGGCAACAAGCCCAAGAATGCGCCCGACGACTATCTATTCTACGGCACATGTGGTCAACTCAAGTGCGTAAAGAGCAGCTTGACCGTGTGTGGGAGCGAGGAGAGGGCCAGTAAGCTGGACTCCATGTGTGCAAACGCCGCGGACGCTCAAGACCCAGCCGTCAAGGCGGTCCGCATCATGCTCATGCAAGACGTTCGCGACTCGCTAGGCAAGATGGCTCCGGTGGTCATGCAGAGGAGGACGGTCAAGGCGAACGCTCAAGAGATTAAGGACGCCGCTGACATGAACACTCACAACCGTGTGGGGTCATAGGAGACGTTGCACATGAAATGCATCTTCTCAAGTTCCACGCATGCAAACGTAAGTGCGATGCATCGCCATATCTCATCAAAATCCTCGCTGCCTTTAGACAATCTGCGCGCGAGGTCCTCTACAACGATCATACGGCGTGTGGATAGGGTGGATGGGGTCCAAACATAACTTTTTACTTATACAACGGTTCTATATGTGGAGTTTCCTTTTTACCCTGCCCACCCTGCCCACCAAAAACAACAACAAAAACACACTAAAGGACTTTTTTCTTAATCGCTATCTACGATCTCGCAACCTCCATCCGTCAGCGATAAACCTTCGTAGCACATGCATTTCCCACCGCCCACACGAACGTGCTTCTTCTCAAAGCCCTTGGCGCGAAGGAGGGAGGGCAGCTGCTTGTCTGACACCTGTCCGTCGCGACCGGCCCACTCGTTGAAGGCCGCCAACAGGGCCGCCGAGGGCTGCCGCAGACCGGCGCCGACTCTGCAGCGCTCGCGAAGGAACAGACCGATCTTGTCTTGTTCGTCAAAGTAGCGCCGGCTGAATGCCTTGACCTTTTCGGGCGCGTTGCGCTTCAGGTCGCGGCTCGCATACCAAGCCACTGCACCATCGACAAGCCATTTGAGGGCCGCGGGTAAATCACTGTGCAGACGTTCTTTGAGCGTGTTATCCCGCTGGCGGCGAAACGGCGTGGGCTCTTCGCCAGGGAGGAGGTCGACAAAGGTGACTGGAAAGTGAACACACAGCAGGCGCTCCACGATGGCAGGGATCACCTCTGACAGCTCGGGCATGTGGTTGGTCGTGAGGATGCACAGGTGGCGCGGCTCGATGGTCAGCGGGTCTTTGTACATGGGCTTGGCGGGAATGCCGTCGCCACCGGAGAGGAGCTGCACCTCGTTGGTCTTGAGCTTGTCGCCAGGACGCAGCTCGCTGAAGACCGCCACGCGCCCGCCCAAGAGCTTTGCGCGCTCGGCATCAATGTTGCATACGTTGCGGTCCACGATCACCGCGCAATTCATCTCCTTGTAAAAGTCGCCCAGCAGCTTTTGCAGGAGCTGAGAGAGCGTGCCCTTGGCGTTCCGACCCGACCCCGTGAACACGGGGAATATCTCCTCGCACACATCGCCGGTGATGCCGTAGCCGAGCAGCTTCTGCAGGAACCGCGCCATCTCTGCATCATCTGCCATGGCCGATAGGACCAGCGCATCCATGAGCGAGGTATCGGCACAGGGATCGTACTCGACATCCAGGATATTGCAGATCATGTCTTCCGGTATGCGTGCGCGGAGCTTGCCATCGCGCAGATCCACCACGCCGTTCTTGACGCCAAGTAAATGCGGGATCGAGTCGAGCCGTTGCTTGAAGTTCGGATCGGCAAAGAGCGGCGATGCGACATGCATCACGCGCGACATGCCATTGTATGTGCGCACGTATTTTATTGTCGACAGGACCTTGTCACGCTTCGCCTCAAGGGCCGCGATCTCGCGGTCGGGGTCGTCTAGGGTCGTCGCACGGCGTGCCCCAGACAGCTGCAGCGAGAAGCACGCGCTCAGATCAGTGAGCGCCTCTTCCAAAGCGTGGCTCACGATCAAGCGCAGCCGCGAGTCATCACAGGGCACCCACGCCGTCACACTCGGGTCAAAGTAGTAGTAGGAAGACTTGTCCACGCGCTTCACCGCATGTTTCAACAGGTCGCCAGCAATCTCGCCCAGGCCGCGGTCGTCTTGGTCGTATTTGTCCTTGACGCTCGATGGGATCGTGCTCATCTTGTACACATGGTAGCCGATGGGGTTGTCGGCGAGGGCCCATGTGTGCACAGTGCGCATCGTCAGCGCCGGGCCACTGTAGTCGCTCCGCGATACGGACGCCCATAGGACCTCGGCCGCGGCCTCATCGTACTTGGCGCTGATCTGCGACAGGCGCTTCCAGAGGTCCTTGTACGCATCGCCATACTCGTTCTTGAGCGCCGTCGCGATGTCGCGCCACATGCTCCGATCGTCCCAACGCGTCTTGTTTAGTAACAGGAGCAAGCGCTCCACAGAAGAAGCGGTCTGTGCGCTCTGCGGCTGGCGGATCGCGGCATCCACCACACGATCCGTTGATGAGGATGCTATGATAGCGGCGGACGGCTTCTTCCTCCTTGCGTTGGTAGCGTGCGACGATGTCGCGTTGGTACCACACCGCGGCTTCGCAACAAGGTCGGCAAGCGCACGGGGGATCTCTGGGAGCGTCATGCCGGGCGACCACGGTGCACGGTCTGCGAGCCACTGCTTGTCTTGCGATGGGGACACGACGAGCACGCCCCGCGTCCCGGTCCTGCAACGCGTCTTGAAGTCTGCACCGATATCATGCTGCCGCGCGCCATCCCAATAGCCCTCTGCATCCGCCCACGCGGGCCGGGCAAACAAGTAATGGCGCCCTTTGGATGTCAACTGAATTGGACAACTTTCCAACGCTCGACGCACATCCATGTCGATTTCACAAAGACGCTTGATCGCTTCGCCAGCATCGGCCGTGTCGACATCCACCACGCATATCTTGTCGAGCAAGATGCCCCATTTGCAATTTGATGGCGACCTTGCCAGCGCCTGGCTGCATTCGGTCCATGTCCATGGAGACGTGCGATGCGCAAACTCGGGGTTCTTACCCTTGGGACCGCACAATGGCATCAAGATCGTGTCACCCACGGTCTCGGCATTCGCGATGAGCCAATCGTGCATCGATCGAACGTCTTTATGGACCTTGGGCGAGTTCCATATCGATGCAAGTGGCGTTGACGACATCACAATCGTTGGTCGACTATTATTAAATTTTTTGTATTGTTAGTAAATATCAAGAAAAAAAATGTGCGGTCTTTAAACGCGCTCATGCGATTTGTTTTGCTCCTTGCGCGCGGCATACTTTGCTTTGCCACCCACGATCTCGTAGAGGGTCTTCCCCGTCTCCTCGACCTTGCGCTGCCGCCATTGCTGCACATAGCGACGCTGCGCGGGCGTGCATGTGCTTGCCGATGGGTCGTAGTTTAGAATGCGTTGAATGCCGATGATGAGCTCGGATGCAAGTTGAGCATCGGCGATGGAGCCTTCAATAAGATTCTTGATCTCGCCAAAGCGCTTCTTGGACACGTGTGCGGTGCCTTTTGCAGTGGTATTTGTAGTGGTAGTAGTGGTAGTTGTGGTAGTATGAGTTGACGATGCGGGTTCAATGAGTTCTTGCATAGACATCGTTGTCGATGCCATGGCGATGCGGTCAAATTCAGCGCGACGATGACTGTGTAGATTACTGTGACACGCGATTTTTCTCATCCAGCGCCGGCGCATGTTTTCATTTTATATCCACAAGATGATTGCGTGGCACGCAAACCACTATTTTACTGCGCCAAGGGCGCCGATCATGGCGAGTGAGTCGGCGTGCATACGCCGACGACCGAGAACGCGCGACCGAGGGAGTCGGGGGGGGCCCATCGCCTTGCGGCGATGGGGGGATCCCAGCGACCGACCGAGCTCGCGTGGCCATGACATGCGGTCTCTAATCCCTTGGGTCAACCATCGATCGTCAAAGCCTTGGTACGCGACATTTCAGACCACTGCACGCCGCTAAAGGCTTTGGCGATTTTTGCCTCTAGCTTGACTCGATGAATGACGCTAGAGGACGCCATCCGGAAACAACGCGCGTGTTGCATGATGCCTTTCGGAGGAGAGGCACGAGATTGCACAAACACGGTCACATCGTGCGTTGGCACATCATCTGTTGAAAGCGTCGGAGTCGGCACCGCAAACACGAGCATGCGCGCGATGGGTAGGCGGTACCATAACTCGTCGAATGACTTGATCGATAATGGCCGATGCAAGTGTCGTGAGCGGGACGATAGGCCGCCTCCTATTGATGATGATGCAGGATGATGATGATCATCATCATTATTTGGGTCCGATAGTCGCTTGAAGATATCGCATACCCATCGCTTGTACCGGGTCAACATCTCTTGCGATAGGCGCGACTGCAGAGAGTCTAACGGAAATTCCAGGGGCAGCGGAGAGTCGATTCTCAGGCTACGTCCGGTCTCTGCCGTCACTGGAACATACTCTGTGCGGTGAAAGCGCAATCGTGACGCGGACGGGGCACCGGGGTTCACGACAAACGAAAAGTGATCGGCGGTGAACACGTTCGTTGAGGTATTTATTGAAGTCGGTCCTTGAGCATCGTCGTCATCATCCTCGGCCTGGCACGACTTTTCGCATATGTCAACGATGTACATCTCTTTCTTACGATGGATGGAGGCCATCGCGGCGTCCATGTTGTTAGGGTTGCGGATACGCGGAAAGACGATGTATGCACCGTGGGCGTATCGACGCTTATGGATGGTGACCAAGGGGTCGTTTGCGTCGATACGGTACGCAGTCATGCCATTGTGTAGAAAGGGCTGCTTCCGTTGTACTACAGCCGCGTTGTTCTTCTTTTTGGTCGGCTCTTCTTCCGGGAACTTTATCGCATCTTTGATCGCATTGTAGTCGACGCGGTAATCGTGAGCAATCATTTTCGAGTTCTCGAAATGAGTTTTTCTATTGGTTCTTGATGATTGCCATTGCTTCCAGACATCGGCGTATCGAAATGTCGTGGTATCTGATGCTGTTGCCCCCGAACCCATATTGGTAGATACATGTAGGTGTAGATGTAGGTGTAGATGTAGGTTTTATGCTATAAAAAAAGCGCGGTAATTCCATTTCAGATTACCGCGCCGACGTCCATTAGCATCTTGACCACATCGACGTGGCCCTCGTGAGCGGCCATCATCAGCGCGTTAGCTCCGCTTGCGTTTGCGTGGTTGACGCTCACGCGGCGGTCGTCCAGCAGCGCCTTGACCACATCGACGTGGCCCTCGTGAGCGGCCATCATCAGCGCGTTAGCTCCGTTTGCGTTTACGTAGTTGACGCTCGCGCGACCGCCGTCCGGCAGCGTCTTGAACACACCACAGTCCAGCAGCGTCTTGACCACATCGACGTGCCCCTCGTGAGCGGCTGTAATCAGCGCGTTTGTTGCGTCATCGACGCTCGCGACGCCGTCCACCAGCACCGTGACCACCTCGACGTGGCCCTCGGAAGCGGCCATCATCAGCGCGGTATATCCATACTCGTTTTCGTAGTTGACGCTCGCGCCGCCGTCCAGCAGCGTCTTGACCACATCGACGTGGCCATCTTGAGCGGCCATCATCAGCGCGGTATATCCGTACTCGTTTTCGTGGTTGACGCTCGCGCCGCCGTCCAGCAGCGTCTTGACCACCTCGACGTGGCCCTCGGAAGCGGCCACCATCAGCGCGGTAGCTCCCCTTATGTCGCTTGACATGTTCACGTCGATGCCGCGACCCAATAGCGCAACAATGACATCCAAGTGCCCTTTGTGGGCGGCGTAATTGATGGGGGTCCACCCGAAAAAGCGGTCACAGATCTTAGCCGAAGCGCCCTGGTCCAGCAGCAGGTTGACACCAACTACGCTGCCGCGATGGCATGCGAGCATCAAGGGCGTCTGGCCGTCATCATTCTTCGCATCGATGCCTGAAACGCCGTGGGCGCTCGTGACGTCCTTGACGAAGCGTCGGATGACGGCGGAGAAGAAGTCCTTGTCCTCGTCAGGGCATCTCTCGACCGCCTTGCACAGGGCGTGGATCACATTGTCAGCGTTCTTGCGCATGAGCAGGCCCACGATGGCGTTCACATCGGAGCGCACCTTGTGCGTGCTTCTATCGATGAGGGTCATTGTCCACGCATCGTCGCATGTGTCGGCATACGTCACGATTTGACTCCATACGTCAGTGGGTAGCGTGTGATCGATGGTCATTTTCAACGAAGACTCGGAAAGACTCAAAAGGATTCAGAAGGAATCATAAAGACTCAGAAGGTCTGTGATATGGCATATTGGCAAAATTCAATTTCAATTTTTTTTCAACGTGTCACCGTACACCATGCAACGAAAAGAAACTTTTTTGTTGTCGATTACATGATCAACGGGGGCCTCCTCGTAGAGACCTCCTACGGTGGATGTGAAGGATGATGCGCATCGCGTGGATGCATGCGTCCTTGTACCCTCGGGCGCCACACATCGTTGTATGCAAGCGTTTTTGCGTGGTGTACAACTCTTTGACCGTCGATTTCACGATGGTGCCCCTGTCCTGCAACACGCGCGCGAGCAGGAGCATGTTCGCGTCCAACATGTCATGATCATGAAAGTGATGCACATCCCAACCGCGCATGATTAGCTCAGGCAAGGTCTTGATGACATCGTCCTTGCTGACAACACGGCCATCGATCACGGTTTGCGCGATGCCAAACTCGTCTTGTTGCGCCGCCAGCAGACGCGTTGCCGCTTTGAGTGTTTCGTCCACGTATTTGACCATCGCGTCTCTTGTGTCGCAATTGATTTACTTTGTCGGACTTTAGTGTCTCTTGTGTCGATTATTACACGAGTATTCAATTTTTTTCATGATGCACCTCTCCATGTGCGCGGCTCGATCATGGCAAAAAAAATAATAATGGCCTTGCTGCAGCCATTCAAGTATACTATGTACAACGCTGCGAACTGCGAACCATCATATAGACCATCATATAGACCATCATATAGACCATCATATAGACCATCATATAGACCATCACGTGATGACGGCCGCGGCCCTGGAGCACACCTCGCGGGTCAGGCGGCCGCGCCGCGACACCTTGTCCGGGTGAACCGCGAGCAGCGCCTTCTTGCGCAACCCAGCGCGGGCAGCGATGGCGGCGCGCGCGCTCGAGTCCGCTAGGATGCGCACCGCCAGCCGCAACGGGTCCGACAGCTCCGCAAGCTCCGACTCGAGGCTCGTCTGGAGGACAGCTCCGGTGCACTGCTGTTCGAGGCATGCGACCAGCGTCGCAATGTCGTCGTCCGCGTTTGAATCCGTCGTCGCCGCGGCCCTGGTCTCCGCCGCTGCGAGCTTCGACTCGGTCGCAGCGAGCTTAGACTGGGTGACAAAGAGCTTCGACTCGGTCGCCGCGAGCTTGGACTCGGTCGCCGCGAGCCTCTTGCGAAGCTCCATCATCTCCACGGCGTTCGCCATGTCCTTGTTCTGGTCCCTGTTGCACTCGCCGAGCACATCCGCATCGTGCTCCAGGAGCACATCCCTGGCCTCTACATGACCTTTCGCGGCGGCGTGCATGAGAGCCGTCTTGCCGGCCGCGTCGGTGCGCGTTGCGTCCGCGCCGCGAGCCAACAAGCTCTTGAGAGCCGCGACGTGGCCGTTACGCGCCGCGATCATGAGCGGCGTGAGGCCGTCAATGTCCGAGTGGTCTAGCGCCGCGCCGTGCGACAGCAGCATCTCAATCGTCGACACACACCCAAAGCTCGCGGCAAACATGAGCGCCGTCCACCGGTCCTTGTCCGTGCAGTTGACGTCTGCGCCGTGCAGGAGCAGGCCCTTGACGATGGCATCGTGCCCTTTCATCGACGCGTGCATGAGCGCCGTGCGAAACCATGCGTCCGCTCCGTTGACCATCTTATACCTTGAAGCGAGTAGCGTTCGGACCACGTCCATCTGACCCATCGCAGATGCACGAATGAGATCCGTGGTGGCCATTTTTGTACTGTCGATGTTGTAGAGCGGTGGTGTCTCCTCACAGAAACTTTTACAATAACTCGTAGATGCGATAGATTTCAATTTTTTTGGTGTATCCACACCGTCGACCCACCACAACCAAAAACAATGATCATTGAGCGTGTTTGTGTACGACGACAATCACGACAGTCACGACACAGTACTGTACATCACGCCGCACATCCTTGCACGCCCAAGCCCCTCTAGTTGCGCCAAGGGCGCCGATCATGGCGAGTGAGTCGGCGTGCATACGCCGACGACCGAGAACGCGCTTGCCGGAGGCAAGGGGGCGAAGCCCCCGACGACCGAAGGAGTCGGGAGGGGCCTGTCGCCCTCCCCTTTCAGGGGAGGGCGATGGGAGGATCCCAGCGACTGACCGAGCATGCGCGGCCATGAAATTTTCCATAGCCGCCGCCGCCCATTTCAAAGAAATTCGAGGTTACACTCGGGTCACTCAATTTTGGAACACCCTGATTACCACGAATTCCACCAGGTCCAAATCCAAAAGATTATACAGACTACAAGGGATACTACAAAATCCTGGGCCTGATACCATGAGAGCCGGATGATGCCGCGGTCAAGAAAGCTTACAGGCGCTGCTGCAAAACTAAAAATGAACGGTGTGATGGCGCGCATCAACGCAGCGAACGATGCATTGAAGACCAAAAGCTTGCGCAACGCGTACGATTCACAAAATGTAAAAAAAAGAAAAAGATGTGTCAGCGAAAAAAAACAAGAAAAAATCGCAACAAAACTCGAAACCGAAAAAAAAACTAAATAACCCTAAATAAACATCGTTGACGACCAGCTTCATGCTTCCTCATAGACCTCGAGACGCAAGCGGCAGTTCCGCGGTTTCTCATCAAAGGGACCGATCTTGAACCGCGAGTACCACCCACCGTTCTCGTCATCGTAGCATTCGAGCGTGTCGTGGCCCAGAATCAAAGTATCAATCTCGTCATCTAGCCTCAACAGGACCATGCGAGCATAGAACATGTTGACGTCAATGAGCGTATCGTGCGTGGGCACAAGCCGCGCGTATAGGTAGTAGGTTTTAGGGTTTAGAGTTTTTAAGTTCCCATCCTCATCATCATCATCATCATCATCATCATCATCATCCGCAACATGAACGACGCGCTGTACAATGACGCGCCCCATGAGCACGCGGTCGGTGCCGTGGCCCAACTCGAAAGCCTCTACGTGCTCATCGATACTATCATCATCACCATCACCATCACCATCATCATCACCATCACCATCATCATCACCATCATCATCAATCGGAAAGGCGGTGAAGTTCATCGAGCGTTTGGTGCACTTTTCGCGGCGCGCATCATCGTCTGGATCAATGTCGTTGGCCGGGACGCCGAGCCGTGCCAATCGCTGGCACGCAATACGCATCTCGTCCGTGGGATACCCACGGTACGCGGCGATCACGCGGTCGCGCATGGCGATCTTGCACGTGCCGGGAAGGGCATGCATGACCTTGGCATACGCGTCGATTCCTGGTCTGGATTTCACGTACATGTACTCGTCCACAAGAGCGTCGATGAGGAGCGGGTCGCTCGCGAGCAAGTCGATGGCGAGCGCCTTGGCGCGGACAACGCATTGGTACTCGCGCGTATCGTCGATGGCGTAGAGCTCGGCGGCCGTGGGCTCGGCCAAGGCGGCGAACGCACGCACGACGAATTGCATAAACTCCTTTTTTCCTGCGTCGATGATCTCGGTATTGACATCTATGGAATCGAGCCACAGGGGATGGGCGGCGGAGGAGATAAAGGTCTGCACGATCCACACGATGGCGAGGTCCTTGGGCGCGCACTCGAGGGTCAAGAAGCGCATCGCCTGGGCGACGTTGTAGAAGCCGCCCTCGAGACCCACGGCGTAGCCCAGGAGCACCTGTTGCTGCTTGAGCGCGAGCGCGTCCCACCGCGCGCGCAGCTGGGGGTAGTTCTCCAACGGCGCGAGAAAGTCCGTGCAGTGCATCGCGATGCACGTCCACTCGGTCGCGGAATTTGACGATGATGAAATCGACCGCCTCTGCGTATTCAGGACCAGCTGGACGAGGTGAGGCACCCTGTTCATGATCACGTGGCACGCCGGGGTTGACTCTGTGACGTTCGCGACGAAAGGGCCGTATGCGCCGCGGTAGTGACCCATCAACGCCGCGGCGCGCGGCGCTGTGGAATCCTCGACCGTCTTCTTGGCCGTTTCAGGGTCGTCGCCCCACAGGATGCTGAGCTGGAACGCCATGGAATGTTCTCTTGTGACGGGTGTTCTAGAGGTGATTCTGAATTCTAGATGTTCAATTTTTTTCCCAGGGCTATAATCAAATGGGACTTTTGCAGTCTGATGTACTACGGGTGACCTGCATTGAAAAAAATTGAAAACGGTTCTCTTCAATCAATAAGGTCACATCTCCCCCCAAACCCCAAACCCCAAACCCCA
>JACCDY010442199.1_pt1 | contig 16534 bp, 18 predicted proteins | sample 7446391 | NCBI WGS metagenome assembly JACCDY01 (sample SAMN15323451, study PRJNA562643) | freshwater metagenome | isolation source: river surface water | place: USA:Blue River Watershed | collected 2017-08-18
AACAATTCCTTCTTGAATTCTTACCCCGTAGCCTTTTAGAATTTCTTTTGCTTGGTATTCGTGAATATTCATTTAGTAAAAATTTTAATTTCGTGAAATTACTATTTATTTGCCAAACTTTTAAATACTTCGAGTATCTCTTTAAAATTCTCAGAAAAAGCCAATAAAATGTTAGAATTGAAAAATATTTCCAAATCCTACGGAGCACAATTGATTCTAAACAACATCAACCTACAAGTTCAGAACAATCAATTAGTCTCAATTTTAGGTCCCTCCGGTTCGGGAAAAAGTACCTTATTACAAATTATTGGTCTCCTTCTTAACCCTGATTCAGGTAGCATTGAATTAAATGGTCAACTATATAGTAAGTTAAAAGAAAAAGAATTAGCGCAATTTAGAAATAACCAATTAGGCTTTGTTTTTCAATTTCATAATTTATTGGGGGAATTTACCTGTGCAGAAAATGTAAAAATGCCTTTGTTTATTCGAGAAGCAAAATTAAACGAGGAACAGGAAATCTATTTTGAAGAAATCATTAAGCATTTAGGAATTACTCACCTGATGAATAAATATCCAAGTCAATTATCTGGCGGTGAACAACAACGGGTGGCAGTCGCACGCGCATTAATCAATAAACCGTCTGTACTTTTAGCTGATGAGCCAACAGGAAATCTTGACAACAAAAATGCAGAATCACTTTATGACATGTTTTTGCAATTAAAGGAAACCTATGGCCAGCAAATCATCATGGTAACACATAATGAGACACTAACAAAACAATCAGATCAAGTCATCTATTTAAATTCCGGGGTCATTCAATAGTTTTCTCTGACATAATGTCATAAATTGCAGGTCCATTTAGTCTATCGTCTATGCAAGCGTTAAAGGTTTTATCAACAGAGGAAAAAGAAGCATTGGATTCTCCGCGTATATCATCCGATTTTACGCAATCGGAATATTTAGGCAAAGTATATATCGAAAGCTATGGTTGCCAAATGAATTTTGCTGATTCAGAAGTAGTCACCTCAATACTAATAGATAAAGGTTATGGAACAACATCAAATATAGCGGAAGCGGATGCTATTTTACTCAATACCTGTGCCATACGGGACAATGCTGAAAATAAAATAAGACATCGATTACAAGCATTTAAAGCCATCAAGGCTAAAAAGCCTGATGTTACAATTGGGATTTTAGGTTGCATGGCAGAGCGCTTGAAAACTAAATTAATCGAAGAAGAAAAATTGGTTGATTTAGTTGCAGGCCCAGACTCTTACCGGGATTTGCCTAACTTGTTAGATCAAATCGAAAATGGCCAAAAGGCAATCAATGTCTTTCTTTCTAAAGAAGAAACCTATGGTGATATAGCCCCCGTTCGTTTACACACGAATGGCGTAGGTGCATTTGTCAGCATCATGCGTGGTTGCGATAATATGTGTTCATTTTGTGTTGTACCCTTTACTCGAGGCCGAGAACGTTCTAGAGACTTAACATCAATTTTGCATGAGTGTACGAATTTGTTCAATCAAGGTTATCGAGAGGTCAATTTATTAGGCCAAAACGTAGATTCCTATCATTGGAAAAACCCAGAAACGAATGAATTAGTAAATTTTGCAAACCTTCTGGAACATACAGCTAAAATTCATCCAGATTTAAGAATACGCTTTTCTACTTCTCATCCCAAAGATATTACGGATGAAGTTCTTTACACGATGGCTAAATATAACAACATCTGTAAAAACATCCACTTACCTGCACAAAGTGGAAACAATCGTATTTTAAAACTAATGAATCGAACCTACACACGGGAATGGTATCTTGATAGGATTAAGGCAATTCGAAGTATTTTAGGAGAAGATTGTGGAATATCGCATGATATAATTGCCGGATTTTGTTCAGAAACAGAAGAAGAACATCAGGATACTCTATCCTTGTTGGAAGCAGTTAAATATGATTTTGGCTATATGTTTTCTTATTCTGAGCGCCCAGGTACTCCCGCTGCAAAAAAGTATGCAGATGATATTCCTGATGAGGTGAAATCCAGACGATTAAGTGAAATCATCGATTTACAACGGAAGCATTCAGGTTATCGAAACGAACGATTAATTGGTCGAATTGAAAAAATACTTGTAGAGGGTAATTCAAAAAAATCGGACAAACATCACTTCGGAAAAACAGATTCGAATAAAGTTGTCGTATTTCCCAAAGGTTCTGAGAAAATAGGTGAATATGTACATGTCAAAATATTATCATGTACAACAGGAACATTAATTGGAGAACTTGTAAATGCTTAATAATATGGAAACAAGTCATTTAACAGCATTAAAAGCTAGATTTGGGATCATTGGAAATGCTCCTTCCTTATTACATGCAATTTCGATAGCAGAGCAGGTTGCGCCTACAGATATGACCGTCCTGATTACGGGAGAAAGTGGCTCTGGAAAAGAATCCTTCTCTAAAATTATTCATAGTTTATCCAAGCGGAAGCATGGCCAATTTATTGCGGTTAACTGCGGGGCGATTCCTGAAGGAACCATTGATTCAGAATTATTTGGACATGAGAAAGGATCATTTACCGGGGCTATTGAAGCACGTAAAGGCTATTTTGAAGTTACAGATGGTGGTACCATATTCTTGGATGAAATTGCCGAAATGCCTTTAGGAACACAGGCTCGTTTGTTGCGCGTATTAGAAAATGGCGAATTTTATCGTGTTGGTTCTTCAAAAGTACAAAAAACGAATACCCGCGTAGTTGCAGCAACCAACCTTAATTTGCAAGATGCAATCAATAAAGGTAAATTTCGAGAAGATTTATACTACCGTTTATGTACCGTACCCATTTATGTTCCTCCCCTTCGTGAACGAGGACATGATATAGAATTGTTATTTCGCAAGTTCACAACTGACTTTTCTGAACACCACCGGGTAAAACCAATTACCTTAACCAATGAGGCTAAATTATTACTTCAAAAACAACATTTTCCTGGCAATATACGTCAGTTGAAAAACTTGGCTGAGCAAATTTCAGTCTTGGAAATGGGTGATCGTATTGTGGATGATGAAAAACTACAAGAATATCTAGCATTTAACGAACCAAAATTAAAATCAAGTGTTGTTAAAACAGATTTTTTCCAAAGTCCCGAAGGAATGAATGAACGGGAAATTTTGTATAAAATCCTGTTTGATTTAAAACGTGACGTTACTGAATTAAAAAAAATCTTACTTAAAGTAATCGAATCAGGAAATAGCGCTGGATATGATATCTTACACGAAAATCCGACCCTATTCGCCGATTTAAGGCCAACAGAAGATATACATAAAGGATTAGCATTACCCGTTCAACGTACTGACGAACCGCATGAACAAATGGAATATGTAAATGAGGAACCGATCGATTTGAATTATGAAGAGGTAATAAGTCCAAGTCAAGATGTAACACTTTCACTTGAAAAACAAGAAAAAGAAATTATCATACGGGCATTAAAGAAAAACAAAAATAAACGGAAACACGCCGCAAAAGACTTAGGAATTTCAGAAAGAACGTTGTACCGAAAAATCAAGCAATATGATTTGGAAGATTTGGCATAAGTTGGTCCTAGTACTAGCAATTATAGGATTACAAAGTTGCTATAGCTTTAAGGGAGTTAGTTTATCAGCTGATTTGAAAACTATTCAAATCAACAATATTCGTATGGAAACTGCCGGAGGTCCTACTAATTTAGGTTTAACAGTTAACGAAAAATTAAAGGAATATTTCCAGCGAAATACAACCTTAAAGCTAACAAGTCAAAACCCAGATTTACTCATTGAAGGATCAATCGTTGGTTATGAATTGTCTCCTCAAGCCCCAACAACTGATGATAAGGCAGGATTAAACCGATTAACCTTGCGCGTAAATTTTTTAGTGACCAATCGGCTTGATGAAGAGAAGAATTTTGAACAAGAATTCTCTTTCTACCAAGATTTCCCACAAAACCAAACGTTGTCACAAGTAGAAAAAACAATAATTCCTAAATTGACAGATCAAATTATTTTAGACCTATTTAATAAAATAGCAGGAGATTGGTAATGGAAATTAATAAATCTCAACAATTGTGGTACCTATTAAATCGTTTCGATCGGGAGGAATCAGAAACGACGAATAGTCTTTTGAAAGACCTCGACCAATTTCCATTCTTTTATTTGTTAAATTGGAATTTCGATCAAGGAATACAGGTATTAAGAAAAACAGCATTACAATCTCCTATTAGGTCACAATACTTTCATGCTCATTTTGACGCTCCTAAAGTTTCAGGACAAACGCTGATTGAGGTCAATAACCAGCAAGATATCATCGATGAGTTTTTACAAAAAATGCCGAGTTTATCGAAAACGAAAAAACAAGGCTCCCACGATGAATTGGAAATAGAAGTAGATTTGTCGGCTACAAACTGGTCACCACCAATCTCAGAAACATTTGCAATCATTTTGGTCAGACAGGAGAAATATCAACAGGCTATAGAGATATATGAACAATTAATCTTGGCAAAACCTGAAAAAAGGCTTTACTTTGCAACTCGAATTTCAGAATTAAAACAAAATATAAACGAATAAATATGTTTACGCTATTAATTTCTCTTATTGTCCTATTCTCAGTTTTATTAATTATCCTTATTTTGGTACAGAATCCAAAAGGTGGAGGAATTAGTGGGGAATTCGGATCATCGGGTGCAACTCAGATGTTTGGGGTACAAAAAACAGGTGATTTAGTTGAACAATTAACTTGGGGCTTTTCTATCGCCATTTTAGTGTTAGTCCTAGTGACTAACTTTACAATTTCTAATGGTACTGTGGATGCTTCACAATCAGTTAATGTAGAAAAAGCAGCAACAAAAACGGTTCCTGCTGCTCCTGCTCCTTTAGCTCCTGCACCAGCAACAAAATAATTAACTGACATTTTTTCAGTTTTAAATGCGTGGCATACATATTGAGTATGTAGTCACGCATTTCTATTTTAAATGGAAATTAAAAATTTACAAATCTTAAATTTATTATAACATGTCAAAATTAACGATCAAACCCTTAGCAGATCGCGTTATTGTAGAGCCTGCTGCTGCGGAAGAGAAAACAGCTTTTGGAATCATTATTCCAGACACAGCAAAAGAAAAACCACAAAAAGGAATCATCGTGGCTGTAGGAAATGGCAAGAAAGATGAACCTATCACCGTTAAGGTCGGAGATGAAGTATTGTATGGTAAATATTCTGGAACAGAAATCACAATAGAAGGAAAGGATTATTTAATCATGCGTGAGTCTGACATTTTTGCAGTATTGTAATTTATTTAAACCTAAAATCAGTTAATATATCATGGCAAAGGAATTATATTTCGATAGCGAAGCGCGCGAAAAGATGAAAAGAGGGGTCGATACCCTTGCAAATGCTGTTAAAGTTACGTTAGGACCCAAGGGTCGTAATGTAATTATTGATAAAAAATTCGGTTCACCTTCTATTACAAAAGATGGTGTTTCTGTAGCAAAAGAAATTGAATTAGAGGACGCTGTAGAAAACATGGGTGCTCAATTAGTTAAAGAAGTTGCATCTAAAACAGCTGATCAGGCTGGTGATGGTACAACAACTGCTACTGTTCTAACGCAAGCAATCTATACCATCGGTTCAAAGAACGTGGCTGCAGGTGCAAACCCAATGGATCTTAAAAAAGGAATCGAAAAAGCTGTAGAAGCTATCGTTTCTAATTTAAAAGGCCAATCTCGCCCTATTACAACATCCAATGAAATTGCACAAGTAGCGACAATCTCGGCAAATAATGACTTTGAAATTGGTACGATGATTTCATCAGCCATGGACAAAGTAGGTCGTGAGGGTGTAATCACCGTTGAAGAAGCTCGTGGTACTGAAACAGAAGTTAAAACGGTAGAAGGTATGCAGTTTGACCGTGGTTATCTATCTCCATATTTCGTGACAAACACAGAAAAAATGGAAGTCGAATTAGAAAAACCATTCATTTTAATTTCAGAGAAGAAAGTATCTTCAATGAAAGAATTATTACCGGTATTGGAAGGTGTTGCACAAACGGGTCGTCCACTGTTAATCATTTCAGAAGATGTTGACGGTGAAGCTTTGGCAACATTAGTTGTTAACAAAATCCGTGGTGCGCTGAAAGTAGCTGCAGTAAAAGCTCCAGGTTTTGGAGATCGTCGTAAGGCAATGTTGGAAGACATCGCGATCTTAACAGGCGGTACAGTTATTTCAGAAGAGCGTGGTTTCAAATTAGAAAATGCTACGATTGAATACTTAGGTCAAGCAGAAAAAATTATCATCGACAAGGACAATACAACCGTTGTTAATGGTGCAGGTTCAGCGGATGATATCACAAACCGTGTGAATCAAATTAAAGCACAAATCGAAAATACAACGTCTGATTACGATCGTGAGAAATTGCAAGAGCGTTTGGCTAAATTGTCAGGTGGAGTGGCAATTCTTTACATTGGTGCTGCAACGGAAGTTGAAATGAAAGAAAAGAAAGACCGTGTAGACGATGCATTACACGCAACGCGTGCTGCAGTAGAAGAAGGAATCATCGCAGGTGGTGGTGTTGCTTTAATTCGTGCAATTAGTTCTTTAGATGGCCTTAAAGGTGAAAATGAAGATCAAACAACCGGAATTAACATCATTCGTCAAGCAGTTGAGGCGCCTTTACGCACCATCGTTGCCAATGCTGGCGGCGAGGGCTCTGTCGTTATCAACGCTGTTAAAGGTGGTAAAGATGACTTCGGTTATAATGCTCGTGAAGATAAATATGAAAATATGATTGCAGCGGGTATTATTGACCCTACGAAGGTTACTCGTTTGGCATTGGAAAATGCTGCATCGATTGCTGGCTTGTTGTTAACAACAGAATGTGTTATTGCAGACAAACCAGCTAATGAAGCTCCACATGCACATGCACCAGGTGGAGGCATGGGTGGCATGATGTAATCCAAATTAGATTATCTTCTAAAAACTCCCCATCTTTGGGGAGTTTTTTATTTATATAGCCTTATGAAAAGAATAGCCATAGATATGGACGACGTGATGGCCGACACCACGTTTAAAATTATACAATATATCAACGAAAGAATTTCGAGCGATTACACGTATGATGGCTTAATGACAGCTAATGACCACGTGAAAAAAGCATTTTATGAGAGCTATATCGCCAATAACGATTTTCTTTGGGAACCAGGATTTTTTGAAGACATTCCCGTAAAACCAGACGCTGTAGAGGTTATTCAAGCCTTACAGGAAAAATATGAGGTGTTCATTGTTTCAGCGGCCACTGAATTTCCAAACTCCATGAAGGAAAAATTAAATTGGATATCCAAACATTTTCCTTTTATCGGTTGGCAACATACTGTTTTCTGCGGTCACAAACACATGATATTAGCTGATTACCTAATAGACGATCACGAAAAGAACTTAAAGACCTTTACGGGTACACCGCTCCTATTCACAGCGCCTCATAATTTACATATTCACGATTACGAGCGCGTTAATACATGGTTAGACGTAAAAACGAGATTATTAGGATGAGTCAACTAGTTAAAAATCGCTTTAGTATTGGCATATTATTTTTACTTTGTGGATTAAACTTTGCGACCTGGGCAACACGTATACCTGATTTTAAGTACAAATTACACTTATCAGATGCTGAATTAGGTACTGTTTTGATGGGACTTCCCTTTGGTTCTCTCGTGTCATTACCTTTAGCAGGATGGTTATTGTCTAAATTTAATTCTAGATTGATTTGTATTGTTGCGGTACTGCTTTATATACTTATCATACCCGTCATAGGTTTTAGTATGAATTCATATATGCTATTCATCTGTTTATTCTTTTTTGGAATGGCTGGGGATATTTTGAACATAGCTATGAATACGCAGGTTGTTGCATTAGAAGCTAAAATGAATAAAATAATCATGTCCTCTTTTCATGCCATATTCTCTATTGGTCTAATGTCAGGGGCATTATTAGGCGGATTTTTATCAAGATTGGGATACGATGCTCAGTCACACTTTTACCTAATTGCAGGTATAAACCTACTTTCCATTCCTGTATTTTTTCCAAATTTATTAAAAGACCAAGCTAAACAAGAAGAAGATCAAAAGCCGAAATCGTCTATATTAAATTTAGGTCGCTACTTAACAATATTAGCTTTGGTTGCTTTTTGTGGTATGCTTTGCGAAGGCGCAATGGCAGATTGGATTACCTTGTATTTTAAAGAAGATGTCGAGTTATCAGCCTACGCAACGACCATTGGATTTTCTTCTTTCGCCTTAGCCATGGTTATTGGCCGGTTCACGGGTGATTATATTTCTCAAAATTTCGGCGTTCGAAATATTCTAACGCTCAATGGATTATTAATCTCCATTGGCATGTTAATTACCTTATTCGTACCTACCGTTGAGATGAAAATAATCGGATGTTTCCTAACTGGAATAGGAATTTCTACCATTGTTCCCTTAATATATTCACAAGCGGGAAATCAAAAAAATATCGAACCTGCCATTGCCATTGCAGGTGTGTCAACAATTGCATACATCGGTTTTTTAATTGGACCCGTACTAATTGGATATCTCGCAGATTATTTAAACTTGCAATACGCATTGGTATTATTGATTTTACTTGGCTTATTAGCAAGCTTTGTAGCCAATAAATTTATAAAATAGGTAGAAAATGTTAATTCATTATAAGAAACCTGAGGGCTTATTAGCGGAATATATCGACCACTTTTGGGAAAAAAAGATGGAAGATCAAGATGATATTCCGTATGAAGTAGAAACCATATTTCCCGAAGATCAATTAGTCATTACATTTTCTTTAGGAAATACCTATTACCGAGCTATCCAAAAGCCCGAAAATTTTATACCGATCGATGGAGCAATCGTAGAGGCTCTTCATACACAAACTACCTATTACAAGCATCAAGTTGGCAATCATATATTTGGTATCAAATTTAAATTAGGAGGCTTGGCTTGTTTCAGTGCTGAAAGTTTTAAAAATTTCAACAATATCAATGCACCCTTGGCAAAGTACCTAGGGGCTTCAGCTGATTTGTTGCTCCCTAATGTACAAAAGTTGGCAACTTTTGAAGAAAGAATAATCCAGTTTACAGAATTTTTAGAACCGCTAATTCTTGCTGATCGAGTGAAAAAATGGAAAAGACTGCAAGGATTTGTTGAGGTGCTTGAATCTCATCAAGATATTAATGCGGCATTGTACAAAACTATTACTCGATCTTTTATTGAATTAACAGGGATTACACCTAAAGATTATTTACAGATTAAGCGTATTAATCAATCACTAGCATACTTTGCCCAAAATAAGTCATCAAAAAATCAAGAATTGGCTGAGTTATTAGGATTTTATGATACGGCTCATTTTAATCATACATTCAAGAAATTCACAGGCAAAACCCCTCAAAGTTTTGTCAATGAAATTGACCAAATGCAACCCAATGAATTCATAGAAGAATTCAAGCAATATATTTCTCCGGAACATTTACTTTATTATTCTTCAAAAAAGCATCAATAATTTCGAATCGTCCAAAAATTACAATTCGTTTTCTTTAAATATTTACTAATTTGTTTTTCTAATTAGCTTTATATGAATAAACACGTAATATTTTGGTCAATCACTGTAGGTTTAGGTGGAATGCTTTTCGGAATGGACATGACAGTTATTTCGGGCGTAGAAAAAACAATCAAAGAATTGTGGCAATTGGATGACTGGACACATGGCTTTGCTATGGCAACAGCGCTTTATGGAACGGTGCTAGGTGCAGCTTTTGGCGGTATTCCTGCAGATAAATTCGGTCGGAAGAAAACGCTATTTTGGATTGGTTTAAGTTTCTTAATTTCTTCGATAGGAGCAGCCTTAGCCAATGATGTGAATAGTTTTATGGTATTCCGCTTTTTAGGTGGATTGGGAATTGGGGCATCTTCGGTTGTAGCACCTATCTATATTTCAGAAATCGCACCAGCGAAACACCGTGGAAAATTGGTTATATCCTTTCAATTAAACATTGTATTAGGTATTTTGATTGCCTATGTATCCAATTATTTCATCAGTGGATTGGGTGAAAATGATTGGCGTTGGATGTTAGGGATTGTTGGTATACCAAGTTTATTGTTTTCAATTCTCATCTTATTTACACCAGAAAGCCCTACCTTTTTACTACTGCATCGCAATGACAAAGAAGGAGCAAAAAAGGTTTTAGACCTCGTAGATCCTGAACCAGTGGGTACAATTAATCGTATTTTGTCAAACCAAGCAAAGATTACAACGACTGAACGAATCTTTACCAGCAAGTATTTTAAACCTTTGTTATTGGCTTTCTTGTTCTCATTTTTCAATCAGCTATCGGGAATCAATGCGGTATTGTATTACGCTCCACGAATATTTGAAAAGGCACATTTAGATAAATCCAGTGCATTGCTTCAGTCCGCAGGAATTGGTGTTGCAAACCTTATATTCACCTTGTTAGGCTGGTATTTAATCGATCGGGTAGGAAGAAAAGTTTTAATGTACATAGGAAGTATTGGCTATATTGCCTCGCTTTCCCTAATTGCTTATTCATTCTACTCGGATTCATTTGAGTTTGTTCCCATGTACATCTTTGCATTTATTGCCGCACATGCAATTGGTCAAGGGTCTGTCATTTGGGTGTTTATTTCCGAGATATTCCCTAATTCAGTCCGCGCAAGTGGCATGGCTTGGGGTTCATTAACCCACTGGATTTTAGCGGCCTTGATAACAAACTTTTTCCCCATCTTTACGAATATATTAGGTGAATCTACCATTTTCACATGTTTTGCCTTGATGATGGTAATGCAATTAGCCTATGTGAAATTTTTAATGCCCGAAACGAAAGGTGCAACATTGGAAGATATTGAGAGCCATATAGTGATGCACTAATTTCCTAAAACGTATGATTACATTTGATCCAAGTAACAATAAACCTAAATACCAACAATTAATTGATAGCATTGTTGATGCTATTGATAGTGGTAAATTTGACCGAGGAAAACAATTACCCTCTATCAATGTCGTTGCCACAGAATTTGGTATGGCCAGAATGACAGTTACCAAAGCTTATGATGAACTACGCGAAAGAGGTTTAATTTCCTCACATCATGGGAAAGGTTTTTATGTAGCTTCAACGGACACTCGGAGTGCATTGAATGTATTTATATTGATGGATGCTTTAACTCCTTACAAGGAGATATTGCTTGAGAATATCTTAGAAAATCTTGGAGAAGGTGTATCTCATACCTTATTTTTTCATTATCATGACATTCATTTATTTGAGAACCTAATAAATGATAATGTTGGAAAATACAATCATTATATCATCCTCCCCCATTTTAATAAAAGTGTATCAGGAATCTTATCAAAAATTCCGAAAGACAAATTATTAATCTTGGATATTGACGTGAAGGAATTCGGTCCTGATGCTGCCATTTTGTTTCAAGATTTTGAATCCAATATTTACCAAGGTTTATCTGAATGCTTGCCGAAGCTAAAAAAATACGATTCCCTGAATCTAGTTTTAAGTAGCAAGAGCTTTCAATATACTCCCAATGGCATAATTAATGGATTTACTCGTTTTTGCACGGATCATTCCATCATTCATGACATAATTCCCGATTTAGAGGAAGATGTAGACATAGTTGAAAAACAAGCATATATCGTTTTTCGGGAATTTGATTTAATTAAAATGATTAACTGGTGTACAAAAAGGAACTGGAAATTTGGTACTAACATCGGTGTTATTTCCTATGATGACACCCCTTTAAAAGAAATTATTTCAGAAGGAATTTCTGTTATTTCAAATGACTTTGCACTAATGGGAAAACGTGCAGCGCAAATGATTTTAGAAAAGTCAAAGGGGCGTTACCCCAATGACTATTATTTTATCGACCGAAATTCGTTATAAATGTAGATTAACATTAATCCACTCGCCATCGAATTGCGCATTGTACTTTTTGTAAAAATCAATGGCTCGTGTATTCCATTCTAATACTTGCCACATCATTCCTGTGCATTTAGTCTGTTTGGCTTCTTCAATACACGCCTCTATTAATTTTTGACCAATTCCTTTACCTCGAAATTCGTCTTTAACGTAAAGATCTTCTAAATATAATCGTTTTCCTTTCCATGTAGAAAAGCGAAAATACCATAATGCAAATCCAGCCAATTGACCTCCATGGTAAGCTAAAAAGGAGAAGAATATCGGGTTTTCGCCAAAACCATTCTCCATATAGTCTTTTGCCGTCGCGGTAACTTCATCCGGAGCTTTCTCAAAAAGTGCCAAAGAATTTACAAGTTCTAATATACTTGGAATATCCTCTTGCTTGGCTCTACGTAATTCAATCATCTTAATTGTTGGTAAATTTTCTAAGTTTCGTCAATAAGTTATCAAAATCTTCAGGAAATTGGCTTTCAAATTGCATCCATTCATGCGTCGTAGGATGTTCAAATCCAAGCGAATAAGCGTGCAAAGCCTGACGGGGGCAAACCTTAAACATATTATCAACAAATTGTTTAAAGTTCGTGCGAGTGCTCATGAAACGAATCTTGTCTCCTCCATAGGATGAATCCGAAACCAAGGGATGACCCATCGATTGGGCATGAGCCCGAATTTGGTGTGTTCGACCCGTTTCTAAATTAAATTTCACAAAAGAGCAGAATCCAAAAGATTCAATAACTTCATAATGCGTAATAGCTAATTTGCCCTCTTCGCTTTCTTCGGGAAGCATGTACATAATCTTCCGATCTTTGGGGTGTCTAGTTATATTACCGCGCAAGGTACCTTTTGATTCTTTAGGTACTCCCCAAAGTATGGCATAGTATGTTCGCTCAATCGTATGATCGAAAAATTGCTTTGCCAAATAGGTCATAGCAAATTCAGACTTGGCGATGACCAATAAACCTGAAGTATCTTTATCAATCCGATGCACTAACCCAGGTCTGATATTATTATTTCCAGGCAAATTTTGGCAATAATATATTAATCCATTAACCAAAGTACCTGTCCAATTCCCATGTGCGGGGTGAACAACCATACCAGGTTCTTTATTGATAATCATTAAATCATCATCCTCAAAAACAATGTTTAAAGGGATATTTTCCGGTATTATTTCATTATCTCGAGGCGGTGTGGAAAACGATACAGAAATTTCGTCAAAAGGCTTAACCTTGTAATTCGATTTAATCAGCTGATTATTTACTTTAACAGCTCCTGCTTCTATACCTGTTTGAATTTTTGACCGACTTGAATTCGCAATTTTAAGTAATAAATATTTATCTATTCTTAACAATTGTTGACCTTTGTCAACAACAAAGTTATAATGCTCAAATAAATCATCTTCTGATTCAATTGGGTCTATTTCTGGATCTATGGACATCTTACAATTTGAAAAACAATTCTTACGTTTACCATCGGCAATCGATGAAATCCATGATGAACTTTTTGATCAAAAAGGATTACGTGTTTTTGTCAAACGAGATGATTTGATTCATCCCATCATCAGCGGGAATAAGTGGCGCAAATTACGGGAATATATTCAAATAGCGCAATTAAAAGGACATAAGCATCTGATTAGTTTTGGTGGAGCCTACTCAAATCATTTATATGCACTTGCTTTTGCAGCTAAGGATTTAGGCCTAGCCTCAACAGGTATCATACGAGGTGATGAATTAACGAGTCAGAGTAATTTGTTTTTAAGCCAAATGGAAAGTTGGGGAATGAATCTGAAATTTATTTCCAGAGCGAATTATCAACAAAAACTAATTCCCAAGGAAATTGATACCACCCATTCCATGGTGATTGCGGAAGGTGGTTTTGGGAAAATGGCAATTAAGGGTGTCTCGTACATTACAAAAGAAATTAATCAAGGTAGTTTTGATCATATAATATGTCCAATTGGTACAGGGACAACTTATCTTGGACTTTGTGAATCAACAAGCAATATTGAGGTTCATGGCATACTAACCTTAAACAACTTAAAAGAAATTGAATCAAATGCATTAGAATTAGGAATTCCAATCCAACGGATTTATGATGCCTACATTTTTGGTAAGTATGCGAAGTTACCCGAAGAATTAGTCAATTTTTGCCATTGGTTTCTCCATAAACATCAAATAAAAATAGAGCCCATTTACACCGGAAGGATGTTTTATGGACTCTATGATTTAATTAAAAAGGATAGATTCAAGCCTGGAAGCAAACTATTAACGCTGCATACAGGTGGGATTAAATCTTAACCCACCGATCCTTCTAGTGATATAGCTAACAATTTTTGTGCTTCAACGGCAAACTCCATAGGAAGTTGATTTAATACTTCTTTGGCATAGCCATTAACAATTAATGCTACGGCAGTTTCAGAAGACAAACCACGTTGGTTACAATAAAAAATTTGATCCTCCCCTATTTTTGATGTAGTTGCCTCGTGTTCAACGGATGAAGAACTGTTCTTTACTTCCAAATAAGGAAATGTATGTGCGCCGCATTTATCGCCCAATAATAAAGAGTCACATTGTGAAAAATTCTTAGATTTATCTGCTTTGCGTGCTACTTGAACTAAGCCACGGTAAGAGTTTTGAGAAAAACCAGCAGAAATACCTTTGGAAACAATGCGAGATTTCGAATGCTTTCCTAAATGTATCATTTTAGTACCTGTATCAGCTTGTTGGTAATTGTTAGTAACTGCCACCGAATAAAACTCACCAATCGAATAATCGCCTTTTAAAACAACAGATGGATATTTCCAAGTTACCGCAGAACCTGTTTCGACCTGCGTCCAAGATAATTTAGAATGAGCACCATCACAAATCCCACGTTTCGTTACGAAATTATAGATACCACCTTTCCCTTCTTTATCACCTGGATACCAGTTTTGAACCGTACTATATTTAACTTCCGCTCCTTTGTGAACAAATATCTCTACTACCGCAGCATGCAATTGGTTTTCATCACGCTGAGGTGCTGTACATCCTTCTAAATAACTCACGTACGAATCTTCATCGGCAATGATTAATGTTCGCTCAAATTGGCCTGTACCTGCTGCGTTTATACGGAAATAAGTAGAAAGTTCCATGGGACAACGAACACCTTTGGGAATGTAACAGAAAGAACCATCAGAGAAAACCGCAGCATTTAATGCTGAAAAGAAATTATCTTTCACTGGAACAACGCTACCCAAATATTTCTTCACTAATTCTGGGTGCTCTTTAATAGCCTCGGAAATGGAACAAAAAATAATTCCCTTTTCGGCCAACGTTTCTTTGTATGTTGTAGCGACTGAAACTGAGTCAATAACCGCATCCACTGCTACAGCTACGCCAGAAATACGTTTTTGTTCATCGAGTGAAATCCCTAATTTTTCAAAAGTGCGACGCAATTCAGGATCAATTTCATCCAATGAATTAATCGTTTTCTTGGGCTTAGGGGCAGAATAATATTTTAATGCTTGGTAATCTGCAGGCGTATAAGTTAAATTAGCCCAATCAGGTTCTTTTAACGTCTTCCAATGATTAAAAGCAGCTAAACGCCATTCAAACATCCATTCAGGTTCATTCTTTTTATCTGAAATGAACCGTATAATTGATTCGTCCAAACCCATCGGGGCTTCATCTGTCTCAAAATTTGACTCAAATCCATATTTATAATCTGAGTTTGTTACCTCCAATAAAATATCATCTGGGTGCTCTGCCATCTCTTTTAAAATTTTGAAATACAAAATTACGAATCAAATTATAAAATAGAAGCAATTATTAAGAACGAATCTAAATAAATTAAAATAATGGCGTATTTCGAATTAAACTTTCTTCCAATGAGATAAAAGTTTCAGTTCGTTGGATGCCTGTAACGCGTTGAATTTTATCGTGAAGAACTTCTCTTAGATGTTGTGTATCCCGACAAATTATTTTCGCAAATATGCTGTAAATACCCGTCGTATAATGAATGTTTACTACTTCGGGAATAGCTTTAAGTTGATTAGCTACATCTTCATACAAGGAACTTTTATCTAAATATATACCTAAGAATGCAGTAATATCCCATCCTATTTTTGAATAATCAATCAATAACTGTGCTCCTTTAACAATACCTAAGGATTCCATTTTTTTCATGCGAACATGAACTGTACCTCCCGATACGTCTAGTCGTTGACCAATTTCTGTGTAAGGTAAATTGGCGTCCTCAACGAGTATTTCTAAGATTTTGTAATCTAAAGGATCTAAATCTGTTTTCTTGTCCATTCGAAATTTTTAATAATTAGGTTAAATTTTTAAAAATTATCCAACAAATTGATATTTTTCTTTAAATATTTTGAAATTCCTAAAAACATCTTTTATATTTGTTTCATGATAATTACAAAGGTAGTTATTTTTCACTGTAGGGTGATGAAATTGGCAGACGTGCCCTCCTGTCTCGGGGGTGGTGAGTTCAGGATAAACACGGCATAATGGGTTGACCACTAAATCAGTTCTGTG
>JACCDY010130559.1_pt1 | contig 16523 bp, 19 predicted proteins | sample 7446391 | NCBI WGS metagenome assembly JACCDY01 (sample SAMN15323451, study PRJNA562643) | freshwater metagenome | isolation source: river surface water | place: USA:Blue River Watershed | collected 2017-08-18
TATGTAATCTATCTTCATGTAAAAATAATAATGTATTTTGATTATTTTTTTTAAGAATATTTTTAAGATATTCTAATTTTTTATAAATTTTATAATCCAAATAAAAAGTAATTGAACTACTATTTGTTTTTATAGAATTTATTGATTTAATTACAGAATATGCTATTTCTCTATCTTCCTCCTTAATTGTATATGTTTGAGGGAACTTAAATCGTGTAGCATAATACAGAATTCTAGGTGTAATATTAATTAGTGAAGATGGAATAGATACTTCGACACATTGCGGTTTTTTAAAAAATGAAATAGACTGGCCCATTTTTATATAAATATATTAATTAATATAGTTATATAATTCAATTTTTATTTCCAAGTACCATAATAATTATGTTTTGCATAATCTCCGAAATATTGCCCTTTATTATGATGTAAGATTTTGATTGTATTTTTATCAGGATATAAATGATACATATCAGTTACAAAATCAGGGCCAGTTGATTTGTATACATATTCATGTGTTTCCCCATATTTTGTATTATAATCATTTAAATATTCTTGTAAGTTTTTATCAATAGAATCAATTAATAATTTAATAAATGGATGTTTAGGTGTTGCTGAAAACGCATATTGTCCAATTAAATAATCTATTTTATCATTACAGAAATCAATATATCTTCCTTCATTACACATATTTTTATTTATATGTAAATCTATTGGAAATACGCATTCATATTTACATAAAGGTTTTAATGATTGTAATCCAGTTATATCTAAATCAAAATAAAATCCACCATAATGATAAATAGCAACATATCTGAAATAATCTATTTTTTGAATTTTAATTGGTAATTTTTTATAGGTTTCATAATGTTTTGGATAATAAATTTTTAAAAACTGTTCTATTTGTTGGTCTGTAAAAAGCTTAAATTCGAAATCAGGATTTAGTTTTTTTAATGATTTAATATCTTCAATATATTTTTTAGGTATATCATCTGTTTTCCAAGTTTGAATTATTAATTTAGGTATTTTATCTTCATAAAAATTTTCAATTGAATTATATTTTATAAATATACAAATAACTAATATTAGTAAAACAAGTAAAATATATTTATACATAATTTATATAATTATAATATAAATTTTTTTTTCTTTAATTAAAACTATATATGAAATTAGATTTAAAAAAAATAAACTTAATAGGAGGTGGTGCATTAAGTCCTGATATAACTTTTGAAAAACAATTACCCTCTAATTTAAAATTAGAATTCATTAAAAGAGTAATAAGTAAATGGGATAGCTATTGTGTTAATCTTGGACTGTCAAATTTGTTAAGAGCTTCGTCATTTCAGGGTGGTTTTGCATTACCAATGACTCAAGAATGGCTAGTAAGATTTGTAGATAATCCTCACATTTACAATCATGAATTTAGAGAATTATTATTTTTAGAATCTGGTAGTAATTTAACAGGTCTTTACTTTCGCGATAGTATCAAATACTGGAGTTCTGATGAAATATCTTTATTAAAATGTGTAATTTATAGCGTAATAAATGAATTATTATCGTCAGGATTACAAACTAGTATGAATATTCCTCATGCTGAATTTTTTTATTTTTCTTCTGGAATATCAGTATCACTTTTATATGAATTTGCTGCAAATGTAATAGCTAGAAGTAAACAAACAAATTTTTTACAAAATTTAAATATTGACCCATCAGTTGAAAGTGGTTTTTTTCTACCTCTAAATCAAGCATGGTCTAATTTCTTATTACCATTATACCCTGTTTTTTCGTATCATGATAGAAGACAATTAAGATTTATTCATGATGGAAAATATATAACTGGTTTAAGATTTAAAGATTCAGTTCCTTCTTGGTCAGTTGAAGAAGTAAGAGAACTTTTAGAAATATGTGAACAGATTATTTCTAGGATGAATGTAGGTTATGTTCCAATAACAAAATATGGTAATTCTATGACTTTAGCAGATTTAAAAAATCCCTTACTAAATGTTCTACAACAAAATTCAGGTCTAAATTTAAATAACATAATAGACCCTTTGACAAATAAACCATATTCACAAGTAATTTTAGGTTTAAATAGATTAGATGTATATAACCATCATAAAATTAAATTTAAAAAGTCTATAAGTTTATCAAAGAAAGATGAATTAATGTTACAAGTTGTTAAAAAAGCAAAAAAAACAGACATATTAAAATATTTAGATATATCATATTCTGAAAATGGTGGTTTTAGATTACCTATGGATATACAATGGAATAATTATGTTAATAAGAGTTATATTACAGAAAGAGAGCTTGAATTTATTATTAAAGAAAAAAAAATAAAAGGTTTACGATTTAAAAATGATTTACCATTATGGTCTGTTGATGAAGTCGATGAATTAATGGATATTATCAAAAAAGTTACAACTAAAAAGTTGAAAAAATAATTAAAATTTGGATATAATTAATTATATTTATATCAAAATGAGCATAATTGCAATTTGTGGTTTTCAAGGTGCAGGTAAAGATACTTTAGCTGATATTCTAATAGATAATTATGGTTATACAAGATTAAGCTTTGCTGGTGCTGTAAAAGATGTTGCTTCTATTATTTTTAGTTGGGACCGTGAAATGTTAGAAGGCAGAACTAAAGAAGCAAGAGCTAAACGCGAAATAATTGATGAATGGTGGGCTAAAAGATTAAATATCCCACATCTAACACCAAGATGGGTTCTACAAAATTTCGGAACTGATTTATTCAGAAATAATTTTCATAAAGATATATGGGTCGCAACAGTTGAAAAAAAAATCTTAAATATGGCGGAAAATAAAAAAGTCGTAATTACTGATTGTAGATTTCCAAATGAAATACAAACTATTAAAAATTTAGGAGGCAAAGTAATCCATATTTATCGCGGTGAACTTCCAATATGGTTTGATGATTTTAAAAATGGAAAATGTGAACCTCCTGTAAATTTACATTCAAGTGAATGGTCTTGGATTCAAAATACAGAGTTTGATTATATTATTAATAATAACAGTACTTTTGATAATCTAAAAACCCACGCAGAAGAATTTATTAGGTATAAAGAAAAAAATATTAATAAAATAGATGATTATTCTAAAATTTCCATAATTCCTAATTCATTAGTTGTATTTGACATTGACGATACTTTAATAAATTTTCCCGAATTAGATAAAAATTGGTGGTATGATAGATTTAAATATAATTTTGATATAGTAAAAAATAAAGAAGAAGCTGATAAACTTACTTTAGAAGAATGGATTCATAAAGTAAAAATTATGACTCCTATTGCTATAAATTCTAATGGATTTTCTACCTTTGCTGACGAAATATTAAAGCAAAATTGTAAAATTATCTTTTTAACAGCGCGGCAAATTAAAATTAAAGAATTAACTGAACATCATTTGAAACAATGTGATATTTATATTGATAGTGATTCTATTTTCTTTTCTGAAAATAAAGGAGAAGAATTATTTAAAATTTTAAATCAAGAATCATATAAAAATTATTTTGATATTATTTTTGTTGATGATATGTTATATAATCTAAATAACGTATATAATAAACTTAATAATAAATATAAATTAAGTTTATATCATTTTGAAACAAATATAAAATAATAGTATAAATAAATGTTTTTAATTATACTAATATTATGTATAATCTTTCTTTATTATTATTATGTTTATAAAACTATAAAGGTTTCTGTTAAAAAACAAAAAACACACAAAAATAAGATTTCCAATAATTGCCCTACAAAATCTGTTGATATTGAAACATTTGATGTAGATAGTTTATTAAGTAAGTTGGAACAAAAAACTGTAGATAATACTGAATATATTTATCTAGATATCGGGGTAAATAATAAATATGCAGGAAAAATAATAATAAAATTATTCGAAGATGTTGTACCAAAGACATGCAATAATTTTAAAACTCTATGTAAAACCAAAAAATATAAAAATTCGTCTTTTCATCGTATTATAAAAGATTTTATGATACAGGGTGGTGATTTTACTAGAGGCGATGGTACAGGTGGCAAGTCAATTTATGGTTCACATTTTGAAGATGAAAATTTTGAGTTAGTACACGATAGACCTTATTTATTATCAATGGCAAATGCTGGTCCAAATACAAATGGTTCGCAATTCTTTATTACAACAACAGAAACACCTCATCTTGATGGTAAACATGTTGTTTTTGGTGAAGTAATAGATGGTTTTGAATTAATTGATGAATTAAATGTAGTAAGAACAGATGCAAATGATAAACCTTATGATAATATTACTATTTTAGATTGTGGAATAAATTAATTTTGTAAAAGCCAATTTTCTGGTAAACATACATGAGTATAATATCCGCTATCATTTGCAAAAAAGTGTGAGCATGCAAAATTACTAAGTCCAGTTCTACCAACATTTTGTGAACCCGATGATTCATTATAACCAATTTCAGCATATGAATGTATAATAGTTTCTTCTATTATACTTTTTTTTCCTTCTGTTATAACAACAGCAACATGTCCTTGGTCTCCATCTGTACTTTCATAGTTTCTTAAAAGTAATGTTCCCTTAGGATATGCACGATATATATCAATTTCTTCTAATCTTCCTTTATTTTTAAGATATGCAAACCAAGTACCAGTTGTACCGGGATATGTTTGTCCATCTACATCACGCACTTCTACTTCATTATCCACTCCAGGAACTGTTAAGCTTAAAAACCGTCTCATTAAATTAATTAGCCCAGTGCATACAATACATTTATCTTTTTCGTCAATTTCTTCGCGAGTTATTAGCTTATCATTAGCTGCATAAAATTTATCATTACCAGTAAAAGCTTCACCTGATCTATACCATCTATAGGGTACTCCAATTAAAGTTTTTGAATAATTTATTACATCTTCTATTTTTTTAGTTTCATCTATTGTATAACCTCCTTTCATTTTCTTAAGATTTAAGTATTTAGTCTTATATTTCTGATATTTAAGTTGAAAGTTCAATTTTATGTAACCATATCTAAGGAAAAACTTAATGAAATTCTTAATAAAAATTGAAAAAATTTTTTTATGTAATAATTTTAATTATAAAAATGAGTTCTTATTACAATTATGATGCAGAAAACGGATACGTTACGGTATATCTTAATGATAAAAAAATATATCGTTTTCATTCTATGAAAGAACTACGCTTTGGAAAACTAAACAAAGAACCGCAAACAATTTTAGATAATATTTCAGGATTTAGAAATAAACAAGAAAAAACTTTTTATGTAGAAGAATATAATAAAAATTTCCAAGATTCTACATATTTCTACTCAAGTTACGAAATTATCTCGTGTATTAAGAATAATTATGAAAAATTTATTTTATCATTTCATGTTTAATTGAGTCAATAATATTATTTATTTCTTCAATGCTATATTTTTGTTCTTGTTTATTAAGATATTTCATAATGTCATTATATGAAGTCCAATTATCTGCACTATCTGTTTTATTATCATATAAATATTTAAAACAAAAATATGGAGATAAATTCTTTTGGTATCTTAAACAAATCCATGAATCATAATATTGCAAAGTTTTTGATAAAAAATCTTCTGAAAATTGTCTATTTGAAAAATAATTTTGTATATATGGTAATAAATCTTTTCTATCTAATATATCATTTTCCTTAAGATAAAGGATATCTTTTGTGTTAGTTTGCATTAACTTATTTATTTTATAATTTTATTGATTAAAATTATTATAATTCATTTTTTTTAAATTATTATATTTTGTTTTATACTTAATATATTTATTATAATAACCTCCATCTGATTCAATACTATTAAATAAAAAATTTATGGTGTCGTTTATTTCTATTTCTAAAAATCCATATTTTTGTTGATTTACAATTATTGAATAAATTAAGTCTTCATAGTTAATTATGTATGGTTCAACTGGTATATTATCTTGTTCAGCACCACCAGTACCAACTATAAATTGATTTATTGAAAATTCACTATTGAAATCAATTATTGAATATTGATAAAAATGTGTATCAGCACATAAATAATAAATATTTTTACCAATAAAACAAGTATTTAATTTTTTTAATAAATTTATAAAATTATTATTTGCTGTAATTTTATTTATTCCTTTTTTCGAAACAGCTGAAATTATAGGATGATGACCTATTATAATTATATTTTGTATATCTATATTTTCTTGAAGAACTTTTGTTAATTGTCTCTCTTGAAGCTCTAATAATTCACTAATTTTTTCATGAGTATTACTTTGGAATAAATATGTATAACATGTATCACTAATATTCTCAGTTGGTTCAAGTGAATAAATTGTAGTATCTATCATTAAAATTAGAGTATTCGCAGTTTTTTTAATTAAAACATTATTAAATAATTCATACTTATTATTATCATCAAATAAATATTTTTGTAATAATAATGCTTTACATTCTTCTTTTTCATTATCATTATTTGTTATTACATCTTCTAAATCATGATTTCCAAATAATAAATATTTTTTAATATTTTTAGGTAAACACATAAATCCACTTAAAAAATTTTCTATATTCATTTTCTTTACTTTTTTACCATCTGTTAATAATCCTTTTTCAGGATAGTAATTATCACCTGCAATTGTTATAAAATCTATTTTTTCTGAATCTATTTTTTTATTTAATAAATCCATCATTTTTGATAAACCATTATCTAATTTTTTTAAATTACAATTTCCATTATTCCAGCATCCAAAATGTATAAATTTCATATATTATAACATATAAAAAAAATTGAAATTATGAATTATCTAAAAATTTATTACTTTAAATTAAAATTAAAGCCCCAAAATGGCATCAAATAATAGAACTCTTTGCCCAGTATGCAAATTTAGCGATATCTCTTCCGTAAAGTTTGTATGGAAGGACGATGGTGATACCATCAAATATTCTTGCAAGGATTGTATTGATGTGCGAAATTTTGATAATGGTGATAATACTATTCCTAAATGCTATTGTGATAGATGCGGTGCTAGTAGTAAGCAAACTGCATTATTTGTACTTCAATCTGAACCTTTTTTAAGGTATAGTTGTATGGATTGTGAAGAAAACAATTATTATGAAGAACGAGAACACGAAATTCAAAATGAGTATGATTATGACGGTTATGATGATGATTGTTACAAATATGGTGGCATAGCTATGACGGAAAAATGTAAAGCGTGTGATAAATTCGGTGTTGAATATTTTCCATCGAAGTACGGTATGATTGATACTGATGATCTGTGTTCTTCTTGTCAATCAAAATACGAAGCAAGCAAATGCGATGATGATTATTCGCATGATGATGAACGCGAAGAACCACCATCGTGTCCAACATGCGAAGATAATGGCGGATGGAGTAAAAAGTGTCGTCACCATGGTTCTGAATCATACAGATATTAATATCTTTTTTTATAAAAAATTGATTAAAAAATCTATAATTAGGGTAATAATATAAAAAAATGATGTCGCATATACTTTCTAATATTAATAAAAAAACAGAGTATTCCTCAAAAATTAATGAAATTATTTGTTCTGATAATGATAAAGATGATTTTATTTCTGATATCGAATTTTTACTTAATAATCAAATAATCACTCACGATGATTTAGTTTGTAAATTATTTCAATTTAATAAAGTAAATAATTTTAAAATTTTACTTGAAAATAAAATTATTGGTTTTGACCTATTATTGACTACAAAGTTACTCGAAATATATGGTCAAGAAACTAAAATTAATTTTATTAATATAATTCTAAATAATATTAATGATTTTGAACTTATCGAACTATGTAATTTTGTAATATATTTTAATGATTCAAATGAAGAGCTTTTTGAATTAGTTTTAAAAAGAATTCTTGATAAAAAAGAAGATAAAATAATTAAAGATTTAATTAATTTTTGTTGTTCAAGAAATAAATTAACATATTTAAGTATTATTTTAGAAAAAACAAAAATTAAATTAAATTACAATAACTCGGAACCATTATTAAAAATAGTTACTTCTAATTTATTTGAAAATATGGAACCAATTTTTACTTATGCAATTTTAGAAGGAGGTGATATTAATGATAGAAAAGATGAATTATTATATAATGCTTTGAAATATAATAAAAAAGAAATTATTGAAATTATTAGAACAAAATAATTCATTTTTTTATAAAAATTGATTTAATTGCATAATAAATATAATATATTATATAAAATGAAAAAAATCATTGCATTAGATATTGATAATACTTTAATTTGTAAATCAAAAACTAATAAGGGTATTTTAATTGGTACTCGTTATATTGTATATAGACCATTTTTAAATGAATTATTTGAATATTTGAAAAATAATAAAGATTACTTTTCAGTTATAATTTATAGTGCAGCTAAAGATGATTATATTGAAGATATTGTAAAATTTATACCAAATAATGATATTATTGAAAAAATATATGATAGAAAATATTGTGATTTAATTTACATAAATGGAAAAGAAACACATGTTAAAAATACAAAAAACTTAAAATATGATATATCAAACTTATATTTAATTGACGATTCACAACATCATTTTAATAATTATGATATATTAGGATATAATATTAAAAAATTTGAAGGCGATGATAATGATTTAGAGATATTTCATCTAATTGATTTTTTAGAAACATTAAAAATTATATAAAATATATAATATATAATTATAATAATCATAATATGGTTAAAAATGAAAATGAACATTTTACAGCTAAATCAAAAGCATATCAAAGTATTCGTCCAGATTATCCAGAAGAAATATATAAGTGGTTATCTGGACAAACAAATAATAATATTGCTCTAGATATATGTACAGGAAATGGTCAAGTTTGTAAAGGTATTTCAAAATATTTTAATAAAGTTTATGGAATTGATATAAATTCTGAACAAATAAAAAATGCTTATCAAAATAATAATATAGAATATCATATTGGTACTTTAGAATCTTTTATTAAAGATAAACATATTGAAGAAAATTCAATTGATGTAATTACTATTGCACAAGCTTTACATTTTTTGGACATTGATAATTTTTTTTATAAATCGAAAAGTATATTAAAATCAAATGGCATAATTGCATGCTGGGTTTATGTTTATCCTACTTGTGAAAATAATGAAATAACAAATTTAATAGATTTTTGTTATAATAATATATTAAATGAATATTGGGAAGATTTTAGAAAAATTGCAAATAATAAATATAAAAATATAAACTTTCCTTTTGAAGAGTTACATATACCAAATGAATATAAATTTATAGAAAAAATTTGGAATAAAACACAATTATTAGAATTTATGAATACATGGACAGCTGTTAGTAAAGCTCTTCAAATAACTGGAAAAAACCCAATAGAAAGTATTATGGATAAATTAAATAATATATGGATTGATGAAACTTATAAATTTACATTTGAACTATATTTTAGATGTGGAAGAAAATAAATAAATTAAAATCCTTCTTTGATAATTAAATTTTTTTCTGACCCCATTATATGTAATTTTCTTTTTTCAAAATCAAGCTTTGTGTTATAAAACATCATAAAATTAAGCCCAATTAAAGGATGAGCAGATGCACCTTGTGGCATATCAATAACTGTAAACATAATTGGATATATCGAACCTTCTATTTCTAATTCAGCATATGGAATTACACCATGACTTAGATTTTGACCAATACCTACAACTAGGGTTTTTTGTCTTTTATCAATATATTCTTCAAAACCTAAACTTTTTACAAGTTTATAATCAATAACACAATTTTGTGCTCCTGTATCTAAAACAAAATCAATTTCTTTATCAAATAATTTAGCTTTAATTAGTAAACTTGGCCTAGAAATTGCCATAGGTAATATAGTTTCTTCTCCTTTAATTAGTAAATCTTCAATAAGTGGATTAATATGATTATTCATACTATCACTTGCAAATTCAGATACTTGTTCAAAAGAAAAGGTTTCTAACATTTTATCAGTTATTTTTTTGGAAAATTCTTCGCCAAAAATATTATTTAATATTTCACGCTTATTATCCATCTTGATATTTTATAATAAATTTGAATTAAAAGATTATTTATCAACTTTTTTAAGTTCGTTTATTCATAATTATTTTTTTATAATAATTCGAATCTAATTCTAAATTAAATATTACAGTATCTAAATCATGCGAATATTCTACTGATGAATTACATTCTTTATTTAGAATATTTACAAAATGAATATGTAAATGGTATGTAGAGGGTTCATAGTGAAAAAATATTTTAAATTGTGTTTCATCTAAATAAAAATTATTCTTAATAACTTCTAAAGTTTTTATTTTTATATCTTTTAATAATTCAATATGGGAAAATTCCAAATCACGAATACATCTCAAAGTTTTATCTAGAGGTATACATAATAAGTGTAAATTGTCAATGGATTTATCCCAAGTATATGACGGTATTAATAAAAATTGGTTATCTTTATAAATTATACTATCTTGTTCACTTATTCCATCAATTATATTATAAATCCATTTATCCCTTTTCAAATCATAATTTTTAATAAAATCAAGATATTCTAAATATGTTTCTTTAATAATTTTTTTTGAAAATTTTTTAATTTGTGATTTATCATTGCAAATAATATATTGACCATCTAAATTAAGTGACGCATCATATTTTTCAAAAATATCATTTTTCATATTTAAATTTTTAATTTTTATATTTTCAATTAAATTAACTTTATCTGGTATAAAAGTGTATTTTTTATTATTATTTATAAATTCCATATAATAAATTAAATAAATCAATCATTTTTTAACTATTTTTTTATTTATTTTTATAAAAAAATTGAATTTTTAATTAGTCTAAATATCATTAATAATAATCTAAATTATAAAAAAAATGCTACCGATTCTATTATTAATCATGCTATTTTCAGCTACAACTGCCATGTTTGTAACCATTCCCGAGGGTCATGTAGGAGTTCATAAGAAATGGGGACAAATCCAAGAACCCCTGGTTCGTTCTGCAACTTTCTACAACCCTCTCTTCTCATCAATTGACCTCGTAAAGTATGTACAAGACCCAGATGCTGTGGAAAATGTGCATTGTGTGTCGCGCGAGGGTGTTGCACTTATCATCCGTCGCATTGAAATTGCCAACCGCATTGACCCCGAGTTCGTAATCTCTACCACCCGACGTTATGGAACTAGTGACTATGACCAAACGCTTGTTGTAAAGCCTCTTGCCCAAAAGATGCGTGAGCTTTGTGCAGAGCGCACTGTCGACCAGATTGAAATCATCGACTTCCATATGCTAGATGACCTCCTTAAGAAGGAAATCCAGCGTCAAAACGATGAGCTAAATACAGGTGTTACTATTGACTGGGTTCGAATCACCGGTGTTGAAGTGCCACCTGCAATCAAGGATAAGCGTGTAGAACTTGCTAAGGAAAAGGCAGAGAAAGTTCTTGTAGAAGAAAAGCAGAAGCGTCTAAAGCTTGAGAAGGAAACTCAGCAAATGCAACAAGCAGCAGACAATGAAATTGCACTACAGCGTGCTAAGCATGAAAACGAAAAGCTAATCCTTAATATGCGTGCGAAGTTTGAAGAGAAGCAAATCGAAAATCAAATCCTCATCGAAACTGCACGTGCAACTGCTGAGAAGATTGAGCTTGAGGCAAAGGCGATGCGAGAGATGTGGGCAATTCCAGGATACACAGAAGTAAAGAAAGCAGAGGCACTCGCAGCAGGACACAAGATGATTTACTGGGGTGACAAGCTTCCTTCAGTAACAGTATCTGCAGTTGGTGCACCAACTCACCAATCTGTAGAAAGTTCTGAATTCGTGCCCTTCTAAAAACTTTATTTATATTCTATATCTTTGTTTAATATGCATTCTTCAGGTAATTTAGTTGATATATATGGAAATGGTAATAAATATTTTGATTGTACTTTAATTATTTTATCTTGATGTTTTATTATAATAAATAAATTCGGATAATGAAATCTCAATAATTCACGACATATACCACAAGGTGCTTTTATTTTATAATCTCCTGTGCTTGACATTGTTACTAAGGTTTTATATTTTTTTTCTTTATCATAAATTCGTGATTGACTTACAATCGAGTGTTCCGCATGCACATCGTATCCAAGAGGAGATTTTGATGTAACGCTATATAAGATAGTTCCATCTTCATGTAAAATACCACATGCTAATGGATGATTTTCATTACAGTGTTCTTTTGTAAAATTATTTACTGAATCTAATAATTTTTTATCTATATCATCAAGTTCTTGAATTACACTCATTATGTAATATTTATTTAGAAAAAATATTTATTATATAAAGAAAAAAGTTTTAGTCAGAATCATAACCACCACCATAATCCGGATGACACCTATAACTGCAAAATCCTCCCCACTTTGAAAATGGTTCACGTTCATCGCCACAATGTGCACATCTTGGTCCACAATCTGAACGGTCATCATAATCACGATATCTATCATCCATATCATCAAGATGGTAATAGTATTCATCTCGCTCTCTCTCTTCTTCTTCCCTCTTACGAAGACGTTCTTGGAAAGCTTTATCTAACTTAACTCGATATTCCTTATACTTTGGATAAATTTCCTTGATAAAATTAGCAATACAGCTAAAGTCTTGGCAAGAATAAGTTCCCCGAGTAATAAAGCGTTTGCAACTATGACACTTATTCGTGTATTTAGGACCAGCGTGTTTTAGCATGTGGTTAAATACACGTAGATATTTGGTGATTACTACTACTTTGAAACGAGTCATACATGACATCTTTAGATTATTCTCTGCTTTTGTTTCGAGATACTTCTCTGAAAATCCATTTAAATAATCTGATGTACAATCCCATGAACTATCGCATGATAGACAAAGCTTATGCTTTTTGCATTCTAGTTTACTACGATTTTCGCTACTTGACAATGTATCGTAAACGTAACCAAAAAACCTACCAAAATTCAGCTCCCGACGTTCGCGCATATTTAATTGTACTTTCTGTATAGCTGTCATTTTTTTATAATCAAATTTTAATAATAAGGACTCATAGATATATATTTTTTTCAATTTTTTTAAGTAAAATATATTTTGTTTTATATTTAATATATTTTTTATAGTATTTACCTCCTACATATTTAGTACAATTACTAATATTCAAGTAATCCTTTATAAATTCAGTTATATTATTTGTATAATCAAAACTATTTTCTTTTTTTAAAATTAAAAAATTAGCATTATTTGTTAAATCTGATGAATCAAAATTATATTTATCATTATATTCACTTTTCTTTTTTATTAAGTCAGAAAAAATCTTAATATTATTATCATAAAAAATTATTAGTTTATCAATAATTCTATAATTTAATTTATTTATTATATTTTGACTTTGTAGTTCATTATATAATTTTTTAACTTTATCTAATTTTTCACTATAAATTCGTGTATCTGTTTTTTTAGAAATATTACATTCGTATTCTTCTCCTCCTCCGTACATTATATTTTTATTAAATTCTTCTATTTCTTCTTCTTGTTTTTCAAATAAAACTCCAGGATCTGATACATTTGTCCATTTATTTAATTCGTAACATTTTAAATTATCTAAATCATCTTTTGTTAGCAATATATAAATAGATTCATATAGTTGATTATTATTTTTAGCTTTTTCTTTATCTTTTATTTTTAAACTGCATTTTGATATTGCCAAAAAGGGATGAGGAACCATTAAATTTGTTAACTTTAATAGCATTTTACTATAAGATATATCTTCATTAAAAGAAGTATAATTTTTATTATATGTAATATGACTTTTTGATTTTTTATTTTTTATATAAGTCAATGAAATATCAACTATATAAAATTTATCGTAATTTCCTTTTGTTAATTTATTATATTTAATTTCTTTTTCTTTTTTATTTTTTGGTTTGAACTGTGTGATTTTTTGATTTATATTTGGAAATCCACTATATTTATATTCTTTATCTTTATATATTATTTTATTTTTATCATAATCATGAATTCCTAAACATGTGTAATTTATAATATTAAAATTGTTTATAACAGAACTTATGTGACTTATCATAAAATAATAAAAATCATAATTAGAATATATATTTTCTTGTATTTCTTCACTTTCATCTATTATATAATTATTACAAATATTTGTTGTTTCTCTTGCTAAAAAATTTTTTGAGCAGAACCAATAATTTGATATTTCATATAATGGATTATCTTCTTCACTAAATAAATCAACTTCTTCTCTATCTTCTTTATATAACATTTTTTTAATATCTTTATGTAATATAACAGGCATGCCAATAAATGTACCAAAATCAATCTGAAACAAAAATGTTCTAATATCTTGATAAATTTTATTATAAGTTTTTTCTAAATACTTTTGTATGTTCCAACTTAATATATTTGCACAATATCTTTTATAACCGATAGAATTAATTCCACAATTTATATTTAAGGCGTTAAGTTCTCTATTTTCTAATATAAAATTATTTATTTTTCTATTTGGAAAAGTATTTATATTTATAATTTGGAAAGCAATATTATCTATTAAAATATCTATCTTTCTTAGTTCTATTTGTTCCTCTTCTGTTTCTATAATGTTTTCAGTATATATCTCTTTTTTAATTATTACTTCTTTTATTCCAGATATTTTATTTATAAATTCTTCTAAATTTGATACAAAAAATAAAAAATTAAATATAATTGTATTATTTGCATTTGATTTTATATTATCTATCATAGTTTGAATATTTTTTAAATAATGATTAAATAATTCTATTTGTTCATTATGATAAAAAAAAGTTATATTATAAAATAATAATTTATTATTTTTAGTTTTTATGTCAACTACTTTTATATTTTCAATTTTTGACATTTATATTATTATGCAATGAAAAAATTTGATTTAAAATTATATTCTGTTAAATTAATATAAAAATAAATGTCTGAAGAAAATAAATTAGATTACTTCATACTAGAAAATATATATTTACATGTTTGTCGTAATGTTATAAAAGATGATAACTTAGAATATAGTTCAAATTATATTTACCTTTCTATCATTCCTGATTTTATTGAAGACAATGAAAAATTTTTCATAAATAATAAATCTGTTGAATATCAAACTTTTATTAATAATAAAATTGAAGACTATATGAATAATAAAGATAAATATATTCATAAACCTGCTATTATTATTTTGTTAAAACTTATTGATATTTTTGATGAAGAGCAAGACGATGATGAGTTAATTATTTTGTATAATAGAATGTTAAGTATGATTAATTTTTTACATCCAGAATATCTATTTATTAATGAAGAATATATACGCGATATAGATAAATCATTTAAATTAATATCAAATAAAACAGTTACACAAAGTAGTATAATTCAAGTATATAATAATTTACCTATATTAGAAGATTTTCATAAGTTTGTTAAAAAAATATTTCAACAAGATAAAAAAAATTACGATTTGTTATTAAATGAATTTAATATAATAGATACTTATAATTTAAATCATCAGAAATTTAATAATTTAAAATTTAATGTATTTTTAGCTTCTTTAGAACAATTTTTTATAATCAAACCAGAACCTCTAGATTTGAAATACTTTTTTGATTTAAACAATTTACCAGATTATAAATCTATTAAATTTTCAGTATTTATGGCTTGGTATATTTATAATAAAACAGTAAATAATCAAAAATTCCAATTAAATATAATTAGCGATTATTCACTTAATATTAATAAATTTTATAATTACTTTATTATACTAATTAATAAACAATTAAAAGTAATAGTTGACCATATATTAAAACCCGAAGTAAAGATTTTAAATAAAAATAAATATGATATTGATGAATTATTTAACGAAAATAATCAATTTGTATTAAATGATAATGATTTAGCTATTAGTTATATAAATCAATTTAATGATGCAAATACACAAGTTCAAAACAAGCACTTATATACTACTAGTAAACACATTGGAAATACACAAATAATACAAGAACAATTAGTATATAGTGGAGGTGGTAATAATAATTCTCTTTCAATAAATCCAGTTGGGAAAATTATTTTGTATATCCAATAAAAAATCTATTTATATATTATTATAATGTTATATATTGGTTCTTGTAGATACATGTATGGTTTTAAATGGGATTTTTTTCCTGGAAGACTCCATACTACTAAAGAAATTATATTTTTTCTAGAAAATATTTTTAATATCGAAACAATTATAAAAAATAACCATTCAAACTTAACTGATTTAATTTTTGGCGATATATATCATCCATCAGTTATACAACTTTCTAAAAATTTTATAAATAAGATTAACAATGAATACATTAAAAACATAAAAAAATTAGTACTTGAAATATCATCAAGAAAGATTATGTATTATAATGA
>JACCDY011174997.1_pt1 | contig 16516 bp, 19 predicted proteins | sample 7446391 | NCBI WGS metagenome assembly JACCDY01 (sample SAMN15323451, study PRJNA562643) | freshwater metagenome | isolation source: river surface water | place: USA:Blue River Watershed | collected 2017-08-18
ACGGACTTCGCACCAGGATACGTGTCAGGGCCGTTCTGCACAAGGGCGTACAGGCGGTCGATGTTGAACGCGGTGGCGCGCTCAGGGAAGGTGAGGTTCATCGCGACCTTCATCGGCACACCGAGCTCCTCAACTGAGATGTTGGGATCCGGTGTAATAACAGAGCGGGCGGAGAACTCGACGCGCTTACCCTGCAGATTATTACGGATGCGACCCTCCTTGGTGCCGAGGCGCTGCTGGAGGGACTTGAGGGGGCGACCCGAGCGCTGGGCCGACTGGGCCACGCCTGGGATTTCGTTGTCGACGAACGTGGCGATGTGGTACTGTACGACCGCCGTCCACTCATCGATGGCCTTCTTCTTGGCACCCTTTGTGATGAGGCCAGCCAAGTGGCTGTTGGTGTTGATGATATCAATGAGCTTCTGGGTCAGATCATCCTCCGAACGCTGGTTGTTGTCCTGGAGCACAGAGGGGCGGACCTGAGGAGGGGGAATGGCCAGCACTGTGCACATCATCCAATCAGGGCGGCACCACATACGGCTGAAACCCATGAAGTCCACGTCCTCATCGCTGATACGACGGAGAAGGCGGTGCACATACTCCGGCTCCAGGAAGCGGCGCACATCCTTCGTCTCATCTGGAGTGCCCTCGGCACCAGGCACGGCGACACCCTTCCATTCAGCCACGATGCGACACAGCGACTCATCGTGATAGCGGTGGGGCTGGCGTGCACCACAGCCGTCCTCTGTCTGCTCACCGCAGCGGGTCACCTCCTTACAGGCCGTGAGTACCGCCTTCCAGCGATTCTCGCCCTTGAGGCGGCGGATGGATTTCGCGGTCTCCTTGTTAATAAGGAGCTTGGCACACTTCACACAGACACACCGCAGTACCTTGAGTAGCACATCGTAGAATTGAATGTAGTACATGGGTCGGGCGAGCGGATAGTGACCGAAGTGGCCGGGGCAATTGTGGTTGTTCTGGCCACAGGTGCGACAGAGCTTACCATTCTCCAGTACACCCATACGCGGGTCTGATAGGCCCCCAATTTTACCCTCTTGCGTGCTGCGAGATGTGATTTCGGCTACAGAGCGACGGACGATTTCGTCAGGGCCAAATACCCCGAACTGGATGCCCACAATCGCCTCGGTTTCTGAACTGTGAGAAAGATTCGGCATACCTGATATGTCTTGACCTTTTTAAGCGCAGGCTAGCGCGACTGTCACCTTTGGTGCTTTATCTTTATATTCTATACGGTAGCGGAAAGAAACATGTTCTGATGTGGTTACGTTTATATTATAACTCCTAAGTATTAGTATATTGTATAGTTATGTTACATGCAAGATTTAGAAGAAAGGTAGTACATAATAATAAGGCAACTACTCAAAATGAGAAAGAGATAATAACAAAGCCTACTGTATATAAATTTCACCCATTTGATGCCGGTTTATTTGCTAATTTCAATTTCGTGATGGCACGCAATGCAGAAACCAGGATTGTATTACCGTATTGGACTAATAAGTCAATTGGGATTCCAAAAAAAAATACATCACACTACAATTATTGGTCCAATGATGAAAATGAAAATATTTTCTTGCGCTATTTTGACATACTTATCAATGTGACAGATATTGCCAGTCTTCCTCGCTGTAGTATAGAAGGTGATAAAAATATCACAGAAATTAAGCCGCGCAATCACCTAATGCGAAATATTACTGCATTTACCGATGCACGTAAGAAATATAATGCCATCTATAAGCGTCTATTTCGACCAAAGGACAGTATTATGGCAGATGTTAACAAGTTTATGCATGATAAGCAAAATGCAATTGCTGTACACGTTCGCAATCTAGTTCATGATGTAGAAGCAAGGCCACTGCGTTTTACTCATTATTTTGATGCAATTGCTCGCATTGATGACGGCGTGCGCAAGATTGTATTGGCAACCGATAATGATTTAGCATTACTTGTATTCAAGGATAAATTTGGTGACCGACTTGCATATTTCCCAGACAGTCAGCGCTCTTCAATTGACATGCATCTACAATGGGTACAGTCAATCAGAAGACATAAAGAAAATTCTACCGGCCTTATTAACGGTAAGGGTTATGAAGTGCATAATCATAGCAGTGCAAAAGAAAGTAATCATGATATGGCATTTGATGTAGTATTTGAAATGCTATGCTTACAACAGGCTGCACATTTTATAGGCTCTGTATCAAATGTTGCAATGGTTGTTGGCTATATGAATCCAGAACTGCCTATGACCATATTATAGAAGAGACTCTATATTGTGTAATGACTATATGAAAAATTGTACACGTGCAACCCGAAACCGTTCGCGATTAACCCGGTATATCACGTTAATAATTCCACACTAAGATATACATACGTATTAAATGACGTATGCAAGGAATATAGATGAGCTTGTACAGTATCTGAACGAAACGGGTATGCCTATTGTCTATTTCACACAGATAAATTACGGCTACATTGATTATGCACGCAATTTTATGAGTTCTTATCATAAATCTGGCTGCAGCTTTACACTTGTTGTTTTCTGCCTTGATAAGGAAACACATGACGCGATGTCAAAGATAGATGGGTGTTATTGTGTAATGTCATCTGATTTTATCGATATATCAGAATGTACTTCTGAATTTTCTGTTTGGTTAGAGATGAAATATAAGAAACTCATGTTTTCTAAATTTCAGCTAACCGAATTAATCTGGAAGACTTCAAGTCGGTTAACAGCAAAGGCTATTTTATACATTGATACAGATATTATACTATTGAAAGACCCCACACCAACATTTATAAAGGCATTCGATGAACATCCAGAAAAGATTGTCATCGCACAATGCGATGAAAATAGTTCTGAATGTACAGGGCTTGATACTTGCAGTTGTATGTGCTTTGGTGTCATTGCATTCCGCTCTAACACCTATATTAAGGGGTTATTCGACTTCTGTGAGAATGATATCATAGATAATTATAGTGACCAACATTTTGGGAACAAGCAGCTGGGCCTGCATAATGTTCCGCGTATGACACTTTCGAAGAATGTCCTTCTGAATGGTGTTTATGGTTCTGTTCGAACGGGTGTATATTGTACACTACCGGAATCAGCTGTTATGCTACATTTTAATTGGATGATTGGTAATGATAAGAAGCGCAGAATGAAGGAGCAAAACATGTGGTATATTGAGTAGAGCTAGATGCTGATATAAAGGTGACGTGGTTATATATTCGTATCACTAGGTTAGTACGATGAGTCTCCGTGTAGTTGTTGGGCCTATGTTTGCTGGAAAGACCAGCGAAATTCAGAGTGTAGTGCGCCGATATGGGTGTCTGGGGAAGAAAGTGCTAGTATTGACAGCAGATATTGACAATCGCTATCAGGATGCTGTGACGGCGATTGTGAATCACGACCGCACTGCTGTGCCTGCCCGTGGTGTAGCGCTAGATGGCCTTATGGATGTGTTAACATGGCCAGAATTTGCAGAGGCATCTGCGATTGTTGTAGATGAGGCGCAGTTCTTTATTGGATGTTTGATTCCCTTTGTTCGCGCGGCCGTGGATATTCATGAGAAGCATGTAGTGGTTGTGGGCCTGGATTCTGATGCTGGGCAGAGGCCGTTTGGTGATGTATTGGCACTCATGGCTCATGCAGATACAATTGAAAAGAAGACTGCATTATGTCGGCATTGTGGGGATGGGACGCCTGCTATCTTTACTCGGTGTTTGCGGTCGAGATCGGCAGATACAGATGGACAGGTGGCAGTGGGTGGGGCGGAGATGTACGAGCCGGTATGCCGTAGACACTACGGGCAAGGAACTGCTTAATCTTCGATTAAGCAGGCCGAGCCGGTATGCCGTAGGCAGCAGCACCAAGAAGTATCTACTGCGTAGACCCGCTGAGCCCGTGGTAGGCAGGGAAGTTGCACAAAGAATCACTCTTCTCCTCCGATTATCTAAAGCGGTGAGATATGTACAGGTATAACATGTCACGACCTTTCATCCTAATAGATACCTTATCGGATGTTGACCATGAGCAAATAAAGGGGCGTGCCATTGGTGCCAGCGAATATCAGTTCTATCGACTAGTGGCTGAGATGGGTACTGCATGTTATAACAACGGCCCAGGCACTCGTTGCATTGGCAACATACCATATGATGTTGTCGGCAATGCAAAGATTCCTCATAATGCAATTGTATTACTCATGCGCGCATATCCATATGCTAATCGCGATCTCATATCAAAACTTACAGGGCGCGTTATCATTCAATGGATTCAGGATACACCAGGAGATCATCTAGTGGACCGTACATACACCGGTGTAGCAGCTGCAAAGGCAGAAGTGCTTGCAAACCCACGGCACTATTTTGTTGCAAACAGTCAGACCTGCCGCCGTCAACTGATTGAGTATTTTGGGCCGGCGATTACTGAACGTATTTTCGTTATACCAAATGCTCTCTATACCGACGAATTTGCGTCAGATTTGCCGACAACAGTTGACCATAATCGGATTGTCTATGCCTCTGCCTGGATAAAGGGAGTCGAAGGCGTGATTGCAGTGTTCGACCATGTATTCCGAAATGACCCCGATTTTCGCCTGACACTTATGAACCCAGGATATGATAACATGGACCGCTACAAGGGTCTCATTGCAGATATGAAGCGGAAATACAGCGACCGTGTAGAGATTCTGGGCCCACAATCACGTGCGGAGTTTAGTCGTATTGTTGCCGGCTCTCTGTGTACAATGTCCGCACGGTTCAGTGAAACATTCGGGTGTATCTTTGCAGAGAGTCTTGCACTTGGTACACCTGTGGTTGCCGATGTCTGCAGTGGAGCAGTGCGTGAATATGCAGGCGATGAATCAATTGTTGATTTTGGGAATCCAGACACTGTTTTATCTGCACTACGCAGATTGCGCAACAATCGCCCAGCCGTATCACTCTCACAGATGTATTTGCCAGAATGTATCTACAAGAGTTGGAAAGAATTATTGCACACTATCGCGTATGATTCGCTGTAATTTAATGTTAGGTTCAAATAATGTCCGGGTTATCTTGCTATTACTTCTTTGACCATAATCAATTAGTTCTCAAGGAACTGTTCGAAGAATCAATGGGGCATTTTATGCCAGACATCACACTATGTCCAATTGAATTAGAGTATAAATCACAGTCATCCGACTTTGGTACACTTGACTTCAGGAATATTATTCTAGAGAAGATGACAAAAGTTGTAGATATTATAAAGTCTAATATCGAATCTGGTACAACAATTTTAGTTAGTGATATTGATATTATAATATATGATAACTTTGAGAGATATCTGAATATTGGTGATGCAGATATTATGATTCAGAAAGAACATAGGAATAGGAAGATAAATACTGGGTTCATTTTGATTAAATGTTCGGATAAGACATATAATTACTGGAAGTTTGTTGAAGAACAGATGAAAATGTATAAGAAGGATAGCTTCATAAATGAACAGGAAATTATGAATAATACAATAGCTAAATCTGGGTTAACTCTGAAACTATTTGATGATACAATATGGGCTTACAGTAACCAACCGATGCCCGCTAATATCTGTTTGCATCATGCAAACGTTACTAAACCAAGTGACCAACATTCATCGCTTCAAAAGAAATGTATGCAACTGGTGTCTGTTATGAATATACTGAACCACAAATTGAAGGATAGATTTATACCTAGATTAGAAAAATATTATTGAGAATAGTATAGAGAATGGGGCTCAAACTGGTCGAAGTAGCACTTCTGTTAGCCGGTGCACATCTGTCGGCTATTTACTATGGTATATATGTGGCGCGGTTATCTTATGCTCGGTTGCTAGCACTCTCTGCATCGGTGTCGATTGTGGTTGCAGTTCTAACCCGGCTATTGGAGCCGGAGTGGCAGCCGCGACTGGCCGCAGCCATGCAGGAGGACCGTCGTGAGGGGACGCTGCTTCTGGATGGACTCGGGTTTATCGGGGTGTTCGTTGCCGGCTCGCTGATGGGTGGGTGGATGATGATGCGCGAATACGGCCTGGGCGGATGGTTCGGTGTCTGGGGTACCTCTACAGCAGTGACTGCGGTGATTTAGTTCAGTTGCCGGAGAACCGCAGCCTCCAGGGGCTTGTAGAGCCCCTTGATATACTTGCGCTTGCTGACGCGTTTGCGTTCAGTCAGATTTAGACGCTCCGTTTTGGATGAAATCGTGCGACTGCCACGGGTTACCTTGACAGTCTTGCGACCCTTACCGTTCTTAAGTACCGTCTCACGGCGGATAGTAACTGGGGCGGCACCAGGTAGCTTCATTGTGCGCTGTTCAACTGCGTATACTTGGATGGTCATCTTCTTTCTATTTTATACAAACAAAAGGTGACTACCGGTTGGCAGCGGAATCATACCTCAGTACGATGCAGACAATTACCGAAATCAGCGAGTCTGACGCATGCACCAGCTACTGTGTAGAGCCAGTCTGGTCCGGGGCCACTGACACATGCGATGTCATGATTGCGGATTCACCGGTCTACGGGCGAATGCTCTTTCTGGATGGAGAGTTGCAGTCCGCAGCGGTTGATGAACCCATCTACCATGAGGCACTTGTGCATCCAGCAATGACCGTGATGCATCAGCGAGTTCCAGAGCATCCGATGCGTGTACTCGTTGTCGGTGGTGGAGAAGGTGCAACCGTGCGGGAGGTGCTTCGGTGGAAGCCAGGCTGTGTAGATTGGGTGGATATCGATGGAAAGCTGGTTGATGTGTGTCGTGAATATCTGGGGTGGGCACCAGATGTTTATGAGGACCCGCGGGTCAAGTACTATGCAGAGGATATTCGAACTGCATGGTCATGTCTAGGTGAATATGATGTCGTTATTCTTGACTTGCCGGACCCTGATGGAGATACCGGCTACCTGTATTCACGGGAGTTCTGGCATGATGTGCGGGCGCATCTGGTCACAGATGGTGTAGCAGTTACGCATGTGGGTCCTGTGCGCCCATATGGCGGGGTCGGTGAGGGGGCGCAGCGGATTGTTACTAACTTTCGCGGCCTCTCTGAATACGGCTTCTATCAAACCACAATTCCCAGCTTTCAGGGTAGCTGGGGATTCTGGATTTATGCAGGTGATGGTGTAGACCCATTTCAGCATTTGCGCGATTCTCCTTCGCTAATACCTGCATTTCTAGAATTTACTGACGACATACAGATGCGCCAGTGGATGACTCCTACTGTGGGGTGGAGGAAGGCTGTTTCGTGCATTATGCCTCAGAACTAGTAGCGGGTCCGAAGAAATATGAATAGAATCCGCTGAACTGGAAGAGTAGGTGGAAGATGCCGAACTTGACTGCCATCAACAGGAACTCTAAATTCAGTTTATCCAGGTCAAAGTTCCCATTATCGCGGAAGTCTGTAATCACATAGATAATTGTGGCTGGTACCAATGAGACAAACAGCGTTTCTGTTAGGAATAACCATGGGTGTTCACGAGGGAACTCTGTATCACGCACAACAAAGCTAACATACCCAAAGAATACAATCGCACCGACGATGACTACGATAATCAGGTCAGTGAGTACGAGCCCCGTTGGGAATCCGGCGATTTTGAAGTCCAGAGGGTTCCGGCTACGTGCAGAGGGGGCGCCAAACACGAATGTTAGAAGTGCACCGACCACTAAGCCGACTGCGGCAGCTATTAAGAATGTGTACGTATCGGGTATCGGTGTTTTTTTGGCCATGTCTCTGATGATGGCTTAGTATTTTGCGAAACGGGTTTTGATAGCCAGGTCGGTGTAGTCTCCGTCGCGGAGGTAGTAGACATGACGATAGCCGAGTTCCTGTGCTATCTGTGCGGCATCTGCAGCACGGCGACCGGTGCGACAATAGAAGAGTATCGGGGTACCACGGTCAGGAATATTGTGTGGAAGCGCTGCTGCAAGCTGGTTGACAGGAATATATATCGCATCGCGTGCGCGACCGGTGGACCATTCTTCCGGACTACGAACATCTACGATGGCTGTGATGTTGCGGCTTTTAATGGCAGCGCGGGCTTCGGCGGGTGTCACGGCGACTACCGGTGGGAAAGCAATGCGGTATACGATTGCTAATACAGCTGTTACTATGGTGAGGGTGATGAGGAAAGGTGCAATGGTCATCTATAGTGCGGTTAGAATCTGTGGTAAATTCTCCCGGGACATACTGTAGGGGGTGCATATTTGAACGCAGCCCCTACGGTTGCTTCTTGGCTCGGATTTCTGTGTTTGCAGTTGCCTTGCTAAGAAGCGGTTGCTTCTTAGCTCAGAGGGAGAGCGCCAGGCTCATAACCTGGATGTCCTTGGATCAAAACCAAGAGAAGCACACCCATGGTCCCATAGTATAGTGGTAAGTACGCAGGCCTCTGACTCCTGTAACCCAAGTTCAAATCTTGGTGGGATCATGTACGGTTTCCCATACCGTCCAAAAATGGAATTGCGTTCCAGTAGCTCAGTAGTAGCTGGGCCACTATCGCTACATGTTCCAGTAGCTCAGTGGTAGAGCGTCTCCTTTACACGGAGAAGGTCTGCGGTTCGATCCCGTGCTGGAACAAACATCGTTACTATCTTGCGATAAGTAACATCGCCTTTCTAGCTCAGTGGTAGAGCGCCTGTCTTGTAAACAGGAGGTCTGCAGTTCAATTCTGCAGTGAGGCATTTTCAATTTGCTGAGTGTCCAATCGGTGTTATCTGCTTGGAGACTCAGCTTAGCTTAGTGGTAGAGCGGAGGATTGTAGCAATTTTATATGCTAAATTGTAGTCCTCCTCAGGTCGCTGGTTCGATTCCGGCAGCTGAGACATTTTTTAGGGCGCCGACGCGTCGTAAAATGTGTTTCTCAATTTGTACATGGGCCTCCTCCTACTGGTTCACCGGTTGGGGGGCTGCAAGTAGCAGGTGGATATACGGTTGTAGGTGGTGTTGCTGAGAGCCCATAGTCACGCTGGGCTTTCCAGCTGAAAGTTGGACACAAAAACCGATGTAGAGAAAGCCCCTGATTATATAACTGTAGTTTGGATTGAGTATCAATTGGATACCATATGGAGCTATCTATTGTATGACCGGATGAAGGCCATGCACGTGTATTAACACGAACTGCTGCATCATACGCCTCCACCTGTTCAAAAAAATTCCATGCGCGGGTAGCAGCAGCAAGGTCACGGGGTTGCATTCGTGGAAAATAAGCGGTTGGGAAAGAGCCGCGTGGCCAGTTCAGCGACGCGACCCCGCCAGGGTCAATATAGCGCACACATGGGCCTGACATCCTATCTACCAGAACTTGAGTTTGTCGGTCCAGGAGTTGGCTTTGAACGCCTCGTTTGGCTCTGATGCTAGACGGTCAATCGTGTAGCGCATTGCCTCGCCATCCGCACGAGTTCCGCATTGGAATCGCAGTGTTACGTTGTATTCCTGGAGAGTAATCTCCAGATCATCATACTTGTCGAGCCCTCTGCGCCCCATCTTGTTCAGATGCGCGATGAGTGGACCCGCGAAGATAGTACCGGGCATCTGTTTGCGGATTACATCCACGATTGCATCGCGCACATTCGTGGCAGGAATCTTGAAGACCTTCTTGGATAGTAACATGGCGTTCGCACCCTCTTCCGCTGGTGCGCGAAGTTTGGAGTTAGTTGTCGGAGTTGGTTGTTTCAACATCGTACTTTGGGTCGGGGTTGTTGGGCTAAACGGGTGTCACATTTAGCAGTGCCATATGGGCTGGCATTGCTATATGTTGGAGGCTGTAGGAGGAGGAAGGACATACGTGGGGGCGACCGTGGACCCAGACCGCCGGCTGCGGCAGCACAATGGTGAACTGGTGGGTGGGGCACGGGCAACAAAAGGGCGTGCGTGGCGTCGCGTGTTTCTGGTAGGCGGGTTTGCCGATGAGCGCGCGGCTCTACGCTTTGAGTGGCGCTGGAAGTGGCTGACGCGGCAGGCCCCTGGAGAGACCTGGATGGAGAGGCGGTCTCATGCACTGTCGCTGTTACTGGCGGAGTTCAATGATTCCGTCACAGTGCTAGAGTGTCCTGGATAACGTGAATGCTGAGTGCACAACAGGGCCTTCTCTGGGCTTTTGGTCGCGGCTTCATTGGCTGCAATCCTGGTACACGGTTTACCGTTTTTCTGTGTCGCGGTGCAGTGATAATATACCATTGCACCACGGCGCACCTTGTTGGCCATCCATGCATTACTGGCCTCGTCAAAGTCAAGCTGAATATCTGCGGAGTTCATTGTCATTGGGGGTCTTAGTTGGTTATATAGCGCGTGGGTAGTGGGCAGTCAAGTTTCATATCATCTGACCAGTAGATGGTATGAAACTGTGTAATCAGCGGCTGTAGGATTCGAACCTACGCAGGCAGAACCCATTGTCTTAGCAAGACAACCCAATAACCACTATGGGAAGCCACTGCTTGTAACTATTTCTCTAGGTTTTTGTATATTATTGCAATAACCAAGCTACGCTTAGTTAGAGTAGGCAAGGCCACCCATACCGGACATGATACGGAGAACGTTGTAGTTCACGGCGTAGATGCGGACAGCGGCAGAAGAGACAGAGTCATCCGTCCACACGGACTCGCCATCTACACCACTGATAGTGGTCTTGAAGGTGGAGGGGGTGAGGGTGAGGTTGAGCACAGCGTTGTCGATACGGGAGAAGTTGCAAGAACCAGAGGGCTGGAGGTCCTCGGGCTTCAGGGCGAACGAGTAGACGTTGATACCAACAGAGGGGGAGGCAGTGTGGTGCTGGTAAGGCTGCACAGTGTTGAAATACTTGCCCTCACGCTCAGAGAAACGGTCGTGACCATTGAGCTGGACCTTGGCCACAGCGACGGGGTTGCCGAGGTTGGCGTTAGAGTAGCGCCAAGGGGCATTCGTCTTGTAGGTGCAGTCAATGTAGCTGGGATTCTGGACAACCCACACAAGCTCCTTCACGGGGTGGTTGAAGGACATGTTGATCTTGTTGGAGGTAGAGGTGACAGTCTCCTCGCCAGTGTACTGGAGCTGCTCGATGAGGTACTCATGGGCAACCTGGGCGAAACGACGACGCTCCTCAGTGTCGAGGTAGATGTAGTCGACGTAGAGAGAGGCAGCGATGAGGCCCTGAGAGGCAACCGAAGAATAAACGGCAGCAGCGGCCTCATTGACATTGCAGAGATACTTGAGCTCGTTGAACTCGATGTTGACCTTAACCTCGTGGTACTGGAGAGCAATGAGAGGGAGGGCCAGGCCAGTGTGACGGTTGAACCAGAACTCCAGAGGGATATAGAGAGTGGTCTCAGGGATGCAGTTACCAGCACTATCCCCACCAACAACACCGGACTTGAAGTAGCAATCCGCACCAGAAGAGGAGAGCAGGGGGTTTACACACGCGAGCGCATCCGCGGTGGAGAGGGCGGGCTCTACATCGCAGTCATTGCAGGCAGCACCATCCTGAACGTTCTCAATCTTAACACCACCGTAGCCGTTCACCATGGAGAGGTAGTCACGGGTCTTGCCAGCAGGGAGGGTGAGCTCATTCCAGATGTGGAGCCAGTCACCGTAGTGCTTGTCGATACGCTGGCCACCGATCTCAATCTCAACGGACTTGATAAGGAACTGACCAACATAGGGAATCCACGCGAAGGCAGGGGACTCATCCTCAACTGCAGGAACCTCAACCTTAGGGAGGGTGGCCTGGAGGTATACGCGGGTGATGAGATCACCGTTACGGGCGATCGTGCAGGTCACACGCTTACCGAAGTTGGCAACACCGTTGAAGGTCTGCTCGATGGACTCCATGGCGAAGTTCGAGTGACGACGGTAGAGCTGCTTGAAAAAGGTAACCTGAGGGTTAGCCGTCAGGTAAACATCCTGGGCGCCGTAAGCGACGAGCTGCATTAAACCACCACCGGACATTGCTTATACTCCTGCCTTCGAAAAAAATTTGGCGAACACCGGGGGAACCGCGCGTTTTTGCATCATTCTTCCCATAGCACGGCGTGATATAAGATGAATAAATATTCATGATTTTGTGACTATAAATAATAGGAATTATATGAAATTACCTGATTAATTTGAATATGCAAGGCCACCCATGCCTGACATCACACGCAGAACATTGTAGTTTACTGCGTAGACGCGAACTTTCGCTGTACATGTGTCATTCACTGTATTATTCGTCAGTGTAAGATTGAGGGTGGCCGCATCAATGCGTGAAAAGTTACATGAGCCGGAGGGCTGTAACTCCTCTGGATTCAGTGCAAACGAATATACATTAATACCTGTTGCAGGTATGTTTGAGTGATGATAGTATGGCTGTACAAGATTGAAGTAGCGGCCTTCGCGCTCTGTAAAACGGTCATGGCCGTTCAACTGAATCTTGGCACTAGCAGTCGGGTTATGCCCAGCTAAGCCCGTGACTGTACCGATTGCATACCCTGAATCTAGTGCGGCACGGTCCCAGAAGTCCGTGTAATTGAAAGGCTGCTGGCCCTTATAGGGGTCAATGATAGCCGGGTCGCAGCTGATGAAAGAGTCTCGCTGCACAACCCACACAATCTCCTTCACGGGATGATTGAATGACATCTTAATGCGATTGAAGTTGCTCGTTACAGCCTCGTCGCCGGTGAACTGCAGCTGGTCAATCAGATACTCATGGGCCACCTGTGCGAAGCGCCGGCGCTCCTCAGTATCCAGATATATGTAGTCGACATACAGTGATGACGCTATAATACCCATCGCGTTTACCGTGTCGCGAATCTCCAGATTGTTTGTCCAGCAGAGATTGCGCAGTTCGTTGAAATCAATCTTGATTTTGACTTCGTGATACTGCAGTGCAATCAACGGTAGTGCCAGACCGGTGTGGCGATTGAACCAGAACTGAAGTGGGACATATACTGTGAACTGTGGTGTGCAAGAGCGGTCTGAATCTGCACGGGGAGGCTCGCCGCCGACACAGTCTTCCACACAGCCACTCTCTGTGCCAACATTTGTAATCATATTCACCATCTCTGGAATATTCCCCACCATCTCGGCATAACCAACCTGCTTACCCGCAGCCAGAGTGAGCTCATTCCAGATGTGCAGCCAGTCACCATAATGCTTGTCTATTTTCTGACCACCGATTTCAATATCCACATTACGAATAAGCAGATGGCCAATGTAGTTGAGCCAGCGGAACTGGTCGTTTGGGTCCGTAGAAATCTCGTTCAGGTCAACCTTGGGTAAGGTCACCTGGAGTACAACACGCGTAACCAAATCTCCATTACGCCCAAGGGTGCAACTTACACTCTTCCCAAAATTCGCCACACCACTGAATGTCTGCTCCACGGATTCCATAGCGAAGTTTGAATGCCGACGATAGGTCTGTTTGAAAAACGTTACCTGGGGGTTGGCCGTCAGATAAACGTCTTGTGCGCCATATGCGACGAGCTGCATTAAACCACCGCCTGCCATACCTCTATCAGGCCGCCAGAATTTCGCCGGAGATTAAACGGGAATACGTGCGACAGCTGACCTAAAGAGGATATCCCTTGGTCTGGACAGAAGTATGTCTATTCGGGATGTGTTAATTAGTGAAGAGATTACCGAGAAAACGAAATCTTCCAAACAGAAGGCTGCGCGCCTCACCACACTTGAGGCGCATCACCAGAAAAAGATGCAAGAGTTTACAGATGAGCGCCAATGTATAGATACTATGAAGTCGCGGTTGATAATGTTACAACAGCAAATGGAGGATATAGAAGAGGACTCTGATGACTGGCGCCAATTGCGGGATGATGCAGAACAGTTGCAGTCGCAGATTACATCTCTGGAGGTGGATGAAAAACGGCTGAACTACTTCTTGGATGTAGGTGATATGCTGTTTCAGTATTTTGATGCACAAGAATCGGTTGCATCAGGGTCTGCCGTTCAGAAGATTTCTGCACCGATGCACATGCCCTCCAATTCGATTTTGAGCTATTTTATGCAATCCGAGCCTGCGGTTGCATCTGCAAAACCTGAGCAGAAGCAGCCGGCATCGCGCTCTAAGGCCAGTGATATCGATTCTTCAGAGGGGATGAATCGTGATAAGATGCTGGAGCGTTATCTGGCAACGGTTGACCCAACGGCGATTGAAGGTGGTATTATGCCTGGCTCTGGTATTGAACCGGGATGGGGTTCTTGCCCAGTTTGCGCAGTAGAGATGACATTCTATCAGAATGAAGCAATGTTAGGGTGCCCGAAGTGCGGGCATGAGGAGTTTATTCTGATTGATTCTGAGAAACCGTCTTACAAAGACCCTCCTCGTGAAATCTCGTACTTCGCTTACAAGAAGATTAACCACTTCAATGAATGGCTGGCGCAGTTCCAGGCGAAGGAGAACACGGATATCCCACAGGAGGTGCTGGAGGCCATCATGAAAGAGCTCAAGAAAGAGCGGATTTCGGATCCTAAGCGCGTAAAGAAAGAGAAGATTCTGGAGATTCTGCGAAAGCTCAAGATGCCAAAGATGTATGACCATGTGCAGCAGATTAAGAACCGGATTCAGCATCAGATGACTAATCTCACACTGTCGAAGGAGATGGAGGAGAAGCTGCAGTATCTGTTCAAGGAGATTCAGCCTGCGTGGATTAAGTTCTGTCCACGCGACCGGTCGAACTTCTTGTCGTATCCGTATGTACTCTACAAGTTATGTCAACTGCTTGATATGGATGAGTTCTTACCGTATTTCCAGCTACTCAAGTCACGTGAGAAGCTGTATCAGCAGGACCAGACATGGGAGAAGATTTGCAAGGAGATGCAGTGGCAGTTTATCCGAAGCATCTAAAACGGTCGAGAGCGGCCCGGTGTCACATCTGCGTTCATGGCTTAAAGCTTTATTTATAGACAACTAGTGTAGCAGCGGCGGGTTGCTACTTGGCCTCTTAGCTCGGTAAGTGAAAGCGAACCTTGCTAAGAGGCCTATGGTCTCTTAGCTCAGTGGTAGAGCATGGTGCTTATGGACATGTCTCCATACTTAATGCATCCCGGAAACGCCGTGGTCATGGGTTCGACTCCCATAGGGACCATTTTTATACATTTTTCGACCAAACTATAGAAAACCACTTATAATCGTACCCTCTTAGCGCAGTGGATAGCGCATGTGCCTTCTAAGCACGGGGTCGCAGGTTCGAGTCCTGCAGAGGGTGAACTTACCTCCTTAGCTCAGCGGAAGAGCACTTGGCTTTTAACCAGGTAGTCGTGGGTTCGAGCCCCACAGGTGGTGCAGTACTGATTCATGATGTTAGTAACAGCATGAATGAATACAGACCAGCCTAAAGAGATATCACATTCATCTATTAGATATGTTGGGGCGATTGATACTAGGGCTTGCTACGTTGTTTTCCGGTGTGGAGGCACAGACAACCTCTTCTTGTTGCGACCCGATGAAGACGGTGTGCGCGGCTGGAGTTGCACTGTGTAGTGCGTCACCATCTGTTCAACCTACAGTATTTCCATTACCACCGATTGAGATTTCATCAGATGGAAGCGCGATGATGACCTTTGGCCCGTGTATTTTTCCTGCGGTGGATATTGCGTATGTGAATACAGATTACACTGTTCGTTATGTTATGAACCGTGTTCTCACGTGTTGCATGAAGGTGTCCGTGACTAATACACCGATTTATTATGTTCAACCGCAGGAATTTGTATCGCCGGTTCCTCTGTTAACAGCAGGTAACTGGACGAATGTGGTGACACCGCGATTAAGCTCTGCATGTACTGCTGCGATGGCCTCTGTTTCTCCTACTCCTTCTAGGACGCCACTGGCATCTGTCTATGCACAGATGTTGACTACAGCCAAGATTGCATCAGCTGAATCGGCATCAATGACTCCTAGGGTCTTCCCTACTGAATCAGCAACAATGACTCCTAGGGTCGTGCTAGCTGATGCTGCTTCTATGACTCCTAGAATCTTCCCTACAGAGTCTGCGACCATGACGCCTAGGATTCAGTTTATTGAGTCAATCACATTGACTCCTAGTGTCACCCCTAGTAGGTCCGCGACCATAACAACCAAGGTTGCGCCAGCTGATGCTGCTTCTATGACTCCTAGAATCTTCCCTACAGAGTCTGCTACAATGACCCCCAAAGTCTTCCCATCTGAGTCGGCATCAATGACGTCTAGTGTCACCCCTAGTAGGTCCGCGACCATAACACATAAGGTTATGCTATCTGAGTCATCATCGATGACCCCAAGAGTGCCTCCTACTATGTCTGCTACAATGACACCCAAGATTATTTCATCAGAGTCAGCCACTATGACACCTAGGGTACCTCCTTCTGAATCTTCTACTATGACTCCTAGAGTCTTCCCTACAGAGTCTGCTACAATGACACCCAAGGTTGTACCATCGGAGTCACCTACAATGACCCCTAAGATTCAGCCTATTGAGTCAACCACAGTGACTCCTAGTGTCACCCCTAGTAGGTCCGCGACCATAACAACCAAGGTCGTGCTAGC
>JACCDY010583044.1_pt1 | contig 16507 bp, 20 predicted proteins | sample 7446391 | NCBI WGS metagenome assembly JACCDY01 (sample SAMN15323451, study PRJNA562643) | freshwater metagenome | isolation source: river surface water | place: USA:Blue River Watershed | collected 2017-08-18
GACGTTGAGGACTCCATCGTTCGCATCACTCAGTTGGCTCGCGCCTCTGGAATCCACCTGGTTTTGGCAACGCAGCGACCATCGGTTGACGTCGTTACCGGACTCATCAAAGCAAACGTGCCAAGCCGTTTGGCCTTCTCGGTGACCTCGCTCACCGACTCGCGAGTAATCCTTGACCAACCGGGCGCTGAGAAGCTAATCGGACAGGGTGACGCACTGTTCTCACCAATGGGAACCAACAAGCCAATCCGTGTTCAAGGTGCATGGCTTGCCGAATCAGAGCTTGCCAAGATCGTTGAACATGTCAAGCAGCAAATGGAGCCCGAGTACCGCCAAGATGTTCAAGAGGCGGCCGTATCCAAGGTCGTCGATGCAGACATTGGCGATGACCTCGATGTATTGCTTCAAGCCGCTGAGCTAATCATCAACTCCCAGTTCGGATCCACATCGATGCTCCAGCGCAAACTGAGGGTTGGTTTTGCTAAGGCTGGCCGACTCATGGACCTGCTCGAGTCGCGCCAAATTGTTGGCCCATCCGAAGGGTCTAAGGCCCGCGACGTACTGGTTAAGCCAGAAGATTTGCCAATGGTCTTGGCTCAGCTGCGGGGAGAGCCCGGCTCCACTGCAACTCCGCAGGTGCAGGAGGCCGCTGCGATTATTGACTTTCCAGACGAGCCAGTTGGCACCATGGCGGCTGGGGAATTTGATGACTTCATCCCTCGCGCGAATGTAGATCGCTCAATCATCACTACCGGTGATGAAGACGATGGCGACGAAGATGCGTGGCAATTGACGGGTCGAAACTAATGATTGAAAAAAACGCCAAATCGATTTTTAACCTGCCAAACATCATCACGATGGCTCGCATCCTGGCGGTTCCGTTCTTCATCTGGTCACTGATGGCCGTTGCTGATCCGGCCAGCTCAATGCGCTGGGTCTCCACGGGTATTTTCATTCTGATTATGGCCAGTGACGGTATCGATGGCGCGATTGCTCGAAAGCGCGGACTGGTCACCAACCTGGGCAAACTGCTGGATCCAATCGCAGATAAAGCCCTGCTCGGGGGAGCGCTGATTACCCTTTCGGTGCTCAACGAAGTCTCGTGGTGGGTGACCATCGTGATTTTGACTCGTGAACTCGGCATCACCGCCTATCGATTTGTAGTGATCAAAAAGCGCGTGGTTCCAGCTTCGGCCGGCGGCAAGCTTAAGACGATCTTCCAGGGCATCATGGTTGGTTTTGTGGTTTCACCATTTCAGGGTTACTTCGGCGAATGGTATGACTGGCTTGAAAACTCATTGGTTGCAATAGCCGTTGCACTAACTGTTTGGACTGGCCTCCAGTACCTAATCGCAGCCTCCAGAGTCAAGCGGTAATGAACCACGTTGCAGCACTCGAGCTGATCGAGGCTCTTCGCGACCGGGGGTTCAAGCTGGCGCTAGCAGAATCCATCACCGGCGGTGCCCTCGCAGCCGAGTTGGTTTCGGTGCCCGGTGCCTCAAAAGTGCTGGCCGGTTCTGTGGTGGCCTACGACACCAACCTAAAACGTGACCTGCTGGCGGTCCCTGCCAGCCTCCTCGAGCAACACGGCGCAGTTCACCCCGATGTTGCGGTGGCCATGGCCGAGGGGGCTAAACGCCTAATGAGCAAGGCCATCGATGAGTTGCCGAGCAATGTGGTTGGGCTCGCTACCACCGGCGTTGCCGGGCCAGATCAACAGGATGGTGTATCCGTCGGCACCGCATTCATCGCGGTAACCGGGCTCGGAGCTCCGGAATCGACAGTTTTTGAACATCGATTCCTTGGAGATCGGAATGAGATTCGCAGTCAATGCGTAGCAGCCTCAATCGAGCACCTGCTGGATCTGCTTCGTCAATAGGCAGGAACAAAACAGCCTCAGGGCTGGTTCTCTTTCAAGTAACACTCAGGTAAATCTCAGGCGTTCGGTTTATCGTTTGTCTGAGGCAACGGGTAGGTTATTTACAAAGGAGGCACAAATGGTTCTAGTTCGTCAAGAAATCGGAGACGTGCTTCGCGACTTTCGTTTGCAGAAGGGTCGAACCCTTCGCCAGGTCGCAGGGCGCGCTAGCGTGGCTTTGGGCTATCTAAGCGAGGTAGAGAGAGGGCAGAAAGAGGCTTCTTCTGAGATCCTCGCTTCTGTCGCTGAGGCACTAGATGTCCCAATCTCGCAGATCATGCGTGAGGTTAGTGACCGCCTTGCTTTGCTTGAGGGAGTCACCATCCCTGACACAATTCCGGCAGAGTTTGTAACTAACTACGATTCCGCCCTTGCTGGAGCTCGCTAGCTCCAACAACAAATGACTCTGAAAGACCTCCGGCATTGTCGGGGGTCTTTCTGCATATCTCAAAGCTTGGGTAGGGTCGTAGGGTGCGCTTGAGTGAATTTCGTGAATACATGACCGATGAATTTGGTCGCGGCTACGCGCTGGTCGTGGCCGAAGATCTAGTTATCGGTGAATTGGGCGATCTAACCGCCAACCAAGCGCTGGCCAAGGGTGCGGCACCCAAAGAGGTGTGGCTCGCTGTCTGCCACGCTGCTGGTGTGCCAAAAGAGCGGTGGCACGGGGCTGCCAAAGACAAGCCAAAAGGTCGCTGAACAAAAACCCGAAGAAACGACACGCCAAATAAATTAACTATCGAAATCTTGTTCGAATGCGTGTAGGTTATTAACAACGGGTTTTGCGGTGCAGTTTTCAACAATTTGATTCGGTTTTTCAGCAATGTCAGACCGGCAAAATAAAGTCGGATTTTAGAAATCAAAACCACCTGAAGTTCATCAGCAACGGCGATTAGCCAGAATCAGAGGACCAAATGCCATCACCATCAGATCGCGAAAAGGCACTAGACACTGCTCTTGCCCAGATTGACCGTCAGTTCGGTAAAGGCTCAGTTATGCGCCTTGGTTCAGATGATCGAGCACCAGTTGAGGTAATCCCAACCGGCTCAATCGCTCTGGACGTAGCCCTAGGTACCGGTGGCCTGCCAAAGGGTCGCATCGTTGAGATTTACGGCCCAGAGTCTTCAGGTAAAACCACCGTTGCACTGCACGCAATTGCTAACGCCCAGCGCAACGGAGGAATCGCTGCTTTCATCGATGCTGAGCACGCGCTCGACCCTGAGTACGCAAAGGCCCTTGGTGTTGACACCGATGCACTGTTGGTTAGCCAGCCAGACACCGGTGAGCAGGCTCTAGAAATTGCCGACATGCTGATTCGTTCGGGCTCAATCGACATCATTGTTATCGACTCTGTTGCAGCACTTGTACCGCGTGCCGAGATCGAGGGTGAAATGGGAGACTCACACGTCGGTCTGCAGGCGCGTTTGATGTCGCAGGCACTGCGCAAGTTGACCGGTGCTTTGAACAGCACCGGCACCACCATGATCTTCATCAACCAGCTCCGCGAGAAAATCGGTGTGTTCTTCGGAAGCCCTGAAACCACCGCAGGTGGTAAGGCGCTAAAGTTCTACGCTTCGGTCCGCTTGGACATCCGCAGAATTGAGACCCTCAAGGACGGCACTGAGGCTGTCGGAAACCGTACTCGCGTCAAGGTCGTAAAGAACAAGATGGCAGCTCCGTTCAAGCAGGCAGAATTCGACATCATTTACGGAATTGGTATTTCTCGCGAGGGAAGCCTGATCGACTTCGGTGTCGAACAAGAGATTGTGAAGAAGTCAGGTGCCTGGTACACCTACGAGGGTGAACAGCTTGGTCAGGGTAAAGAGAATGCCCGTAAGTACCTCATCGAAAACGGCAAGGTTGCCGACGAGATTGAGAAGAAAATCAAGACCAAGCTAGGCATCGGTGTACCGCGCGCGGTTGCCGATTTGCCGGCCGAATCCACTCCAGACGCTTCAACCAAAGCAAAGGCTGCCAACGCAGGCTAAGAATGGTTTACCAACGAGGTCGGTCCAAACGCGTCAAATCATGCTCTGAGGAGTCTTTTGAGGCGAATGAGGGCCGGCCTCGCCCAGTTAAAGACAAGCCACAGCCAAGCCCAGAGCGGCTTGAGCAGCGAGCCCGAAATGTCCTTCTTTACCAACTTGCCAAGAGTGCAAAGTCCAAGCATCAGCTTCGTGAAATTCTTGAAAAGCGCGAAATTCCGACTGAAATCGCTGAGCCGATCCTCGAGCGTTTCACCGAAGTTGGCCTAATTGATGATCAAGCGTTTGCGGCTACTTTGGTTTCAAGCCGGCGAGCATTCCGCGGGTTATCCAAGTCCGCAATTCGCCAGGAGCTAAAAACCAAGGGGGTCGAGGCTCAAGTCATCGAAACGGCGCTTGAGACAGTTTCCTCCGAAGACGAACTCCAGTCGGCACAAGAACTTGCTCTCAAAAGGTTCAACCAAATGGCTCACCTTGATAAAACAACGAGAGACCGGCGTCTGGCGGGTTTCCTTCAGCGCAAAGGGTATTCCAGCTCGATCACCTTCGCGGCTATCCGCTGGGCCGAGAGCCAAGAGCTAAAATAGTCACCTAATGACAAATGCAACCCGCACCTACGAAGTGCGCACTTACGGCTGCCAGATGAACGTTCACGATTCTGAACGTCTAACTGGGCTTCTTGAGGGCGCTGGCTATGAGCCAGTCGAGTCTGGTTTGGCCGACATCATCGTTTTCAACACGTGTGCCGTGCGTGAAAATGCCGATAACAAGCTCTATGGCAATTTGGGTATGCTCGGCGAAATTAAGCGTGAAACCCCAGGAATGCAAATTGCCGTGGGTGGTTGTCTGGCTCAAAAAGACCGCGACACCATCATTAAGCGCGCGCCATGGGTTGACGTCGTATTCGGAACTCACAACATCGGCTCTCTTCCGGCGCTACTCGAGCGAGCCCGCCACAACCAAGAGGCCCAGGTCGAAATCCTTGAGGCACTGGAAACTTTTCCAAGCGATTTGCCAACTAAGCGAGACTCAACCTACGCGGGCTGGGTTTCGATCTCGGTGGGTTGTAATAACACCTGCACCTTCTGCATCGTTCCGAGCCTCAGAGGCAAAGAGAAAGACCGCCGCCCTGGCGATGTCCTTGCCGAGGTTCAAGCACTGGTAGATGACGGTGCCGTCGAGGTCACGCTTCTCGGCCAGAACGTAAACACCTATGGTGTTGAGTTTGGTGACAAGGGAGCGTTTGCCAAGTTGTTGCGCGCCTGCGGCGAGATCAAGGGCCTTGAGCGGGTGCGTTTTACCAGCCCTCATCCCGCAGCCTTCACCGATGACGTCATCGAGGCCATGGCCGAGACTCCTAACGTCATGCCGTCCCTTCACATGCCACTCCAGTCTGGCAGCGACAAGGTTCTCAAGGACATGCGTCGCAGCTATCGCAGCGATAAGTACCTTGGCATCATTGAGCGGGTTCGCAATTTGATTCCGGATGCTGCCATCACAACCGACATCATCGTCGGATTTCCTGGTGAAACGGAAGAAGACTTCCAAGAAACCATGCGGGTTGTAGCAGAGTCTCGCTTCAGTGCGTCATACACATTCCAATACTCCAAGCGCCCGGGCACTCCAGCCGCTGATCTGCCTGACCAATTGCCCAAGGCAGTCGTGCAGGATCGATACGAGCGTCTGATGGCCTTGGTGAATGATGTTGCGTTGAAGGAAAATCAACTCCAAATTGGTCGAACCGTTGAAATCTTGGTTGCCAACAACGAGGGTCGTAAGGATGAAGCCACTAACCGAATGAGCGGTCGCGCCCGGGATAATCGTCTGGTGCACTTTGAGATTCCTGAGGGTGCCGAGCGTCCACGTCCTGGCGACATGGTTACCGCACGCATCACGGACGCTGCTCCTTACCACCTGCTAGCTGATGACCTAAGTGCCTACAGCGTCAGGCGGACAACTGCGGGTGATGCCTGGGACCGCGCTGAGGCTGCGAGCTGTTCCGTTCCGGCTACCTCCACTGGCGGCGCTGCCCAGTCGGTTTCACTTGGCTTACCAACTCTAAAAAAGCCGGAATGAAGCCCAAACTAATTGCTGTAGTTGGCCCTACCGGAAGCGGCAAGTCCAACCTCGCGATTGAAATTGCTAAACATGTTTTGTCCCACGGGGGCCGAGCAGAGATTATCAACGCCGATTCAATGCAGTTTTATCGAGGCATGGACATTGGTACTGCAAAACTTTCCGTCGAGGAACGTCAAGGAATCACTCACCACCTTTTTGACTGGCTTGAGATCACGGATGAGTCCACCGCAGCCGAGTATCAAGCCGTAGCGCGGCCATTAATCGAGGAGCTTCAGACCCAGGGTGTGGTTCCGATTTTGGTCGGTGGTTCAATGCTTTACGTTGCCGCCGTTTTGAATAATTTTGAGTTTCCGGCCCGCGATGCACAGCTCAGGGCCCAACTTGAGGTCGATCTTGAGCAAGTCGGTCCGCACGAGTTGCATCGAAGGCTGGCTGCTATTGATCCGGTGGCTGCCGGCAGAATCACCCCAGAAAACGGCCGCCGAACTGTGCGTGCTCTTGAGATCGTCACACTTACTGGTCAGCCGTTTGCGGCCGCATTACCCGATGAGATTGTCGACTGGCAGCCTGTGCTCGAAATAGGCACCAATGGGCCGCGAGAGGACCTCAGGGCGCGGCTGGAGGCCCGAGTGCACCAAATGTGGGAAAACGGTTTGCTGAACGAGGTTGAGAGCCTTATTCCGCTCGGAGTTCGAAACGGTAAAACTTCATCCAGGGCAATTGGCTACGCGCAGGCACTAAACCAAATTGATGGCTTGATGAGTGAAGAAGAGGCAATCGCCGACACCGTGCGTTTGACCCAAAAATATGCCAGACGCCAGATGTCTTGGTTCCGTCGCGATCCACGAATCAACTGGCTTGAATACCAAGACCTGCAGTTTCAGAGTAAGGCCCTGCAGCTGGTTACCAATTGGCTTGACCTTTAGGCTTGAGGCATGGCTAATTTGATAAATTTCACCAAAGGGCACGGCACGGGCAACGACTTTGTGCTGTTTCTCGACCCTGATGGAGAGGTCAAACTCACTGCTGCGCAGATTGCCAAGATTTGTGATCGCCACTTCGGCATTGGAGCCGACGGTCTCATCCGAGTGATTAAGTCTGAGGCGCTACCCGAAGGTGCTGCTGTGCTTGATGAAGAGCCCAATGCCACCTGGTTCATGGATTACTACAACGCAGATGGCTCGACTGCGGAAATGTGCGGCAACGGAACCCGTGTCTTTGCTCGGTATCTGACCGAAAAGGGATTGATCGAACTTCACGATGGTGAAACCTTGTCAATTGGCACGCGCGCAGGGGTTAAGGATCTTCAGCGCAACATGGCTGGTTTTGCTATCGACATGGGTCGCTGGAAGCTCGAGGGGGAGAGCCTAGTCAAGGCTTCAAACCTAGAGGTATCGCGCCCAGGCCAGGGGATTAACCTCGGAAACCCACACATTGTCGTTGCGTTAGCCGAGGCCGAGGAGCTGGCCAACCTAGACCTAACTCGCAAGCCTGCAATTGAGCCGGAGCCTGTCAAGGGTGCGAATGTGGAATTTGTTGTTCCATCTGACCCAATGGTCAAAGACGGGGTTGGCAGCATCCAGATGCGCGTTTACGAGCGTGGCGTTGGTGAAACGCTGTCTTGTGGAACCGGGATTGTGGCTGCCGCTTTGGCTACTCGGCACTGGGCCGGCGCAGGTGCACCGAATCAGTGGACAGTGCGAGTGCCTGGCGGAACTTTGGGTGTGCGCATGTTCGCAGCCGAAGACGGCGAGCACGTTGGTCTCAGCGGTGCCGCTGAACTGGTTTATGACGGCCAGATCGACATCAGCATTCTTTAGGTTGGGGTGTCCCTAGAGACCTAAGCGCGGTTCTTGGAGACCTAAGCGCGGTTCTTGACCCGCAAAACTCTGAATGATTTGGCTGTTTCGACTCGGATAGTCGAGAAGCCTTCGGGTAGTTCCACCTCAAGCCATCGATGCAGTGAATCAGCACCCAAATTCTTTTGAACCACGAGGTATCCCTCGGCACCAGCGCTCAAACGTGGCAGCCAGGTCAGCAAGATTTCGTGAAGGATATCCTTGCCAACCCGAATTGGTGGGTTTGACCAGATTCCGCTGAAGGCGAGATCCTTCGGCACGTCCTCTGGCTTGCAAGTTTTGATATTGGTAAGACCAAGTTTGGCGGCGTTGGCCGCAGTGAGTTCCAATGAACGCTCGTTGACGTCCACCGCCCAGATTGTGGCTTTGGGTGAGCGAACCGCAAGCGATAGGGCAATCGGCCCCCAACCGCAACCAATGTCAAGAATGTTTCCGCTCGGCGGAGCTTCATCCAAGTGCTGTAACAGTATTTGCGTACCCTGATCGATGTGGTCTGGGCTGAAAATACCACCTGCAGTGGTCACCGTTACCGCGCGACCATCAATGGTTACCTGAATTTGCTTGGGCTTGAAATTGCTGCCTGGGGTTTCCGAAAAGTAGTGTTCAGAAGCCATAGTGGAAACAGTAATACAGATAGGCAAACTAGTGTTAGTTGCGTGGACGACGAGCTTTTTGCTGAAGATGATCAACCAACTTTCACTCATGGCACCTCACGGGGTGATGAGGTCGTAGAACGCATCCTGCGCCGCGGTGAGCGTGCGGCTGCGCTGGGTGCCGAAGAGACCCACAATTTCAATTCTTATGACGGCGATCAGTCCGAGCGCGAGGATCGATCTGCTCTGCGACGGGTTGCTGGTCTTTCCACTGAACTTGAAGACATCACGGATGTCGAGTACCGACAGCTCCGCCTCGAAAAAGTAATCCTGATCGGCCTTTGGGGTGAAAACACGCTGCTAGATGCTGAAAATTCTCTTCGCGAGCTTGCAGCGCTCGCCGAAACTGCAGGTGCAACGGTTCTTGACGGTCTCCTGCAGCGACGTGCCCACCCAGACCCTGCCACCTATCTGGGAAAGGGTAAGGCGCAGGAACTCAAACAGCTCGTTGCCGCGGCTGGGGCAGACACTGTCATCGCCGACACTGAGTTAGCACCAAGTCAGCGACGTGCACTCGAAGACGTAGTCAATGCCAAGGTGATTGATCGGACCGCAGTTATTCTCGACATCTTTGCCCAGCACGCCAAGAGCCGCGAGGGTAAAGCTCAGGTAGAACTTGCTCAGCTTGAGTACCTACTGCCGCGCCTTCGAGGCTGGGGTGAGTCGATGTCGCGTCAGGCCGGTGGTCAGGCTGCCGGTGGTGTTGGTATGGGTTCACGCGGACCCGGCGAAACCAAGATTGAGCTCGATCGTCGAAGAATCAATACCCGGATGGCCAAACTTCGCAAGCAAATTATTGCGATGAAGCCAGCGCGTGAAACCAAACGGGCTAATCGCAAAAAGAATGCTGTGCCAGCCGTGGCAATCGCGGGCTACACCAACGCGGGTAAGTCATCGCTACTCAACCGCATGACTCAGGCCGGTGTTTTGGTTCAGAACGCACTGTTTGCAACCCTTGACCCAACCGTCCGTAAGGCAAAAACTCCCGACGGCCGAGACTTTACTTTTGCCGACACAGTGGGCTTTGTTCGCAACCTGCCGCACCAACTGGTTGAAGCCTTCCGGTCCACCCTCGAAGAAATCGCTGATAGCGACCTAATCGTTCACGTTGTTGATGCCTCGCACCCCGATCCTGCCGGGCAAATCGCCACGGTGCGTGACGTTATCGGTGAGGTTGGGGCCCGAGGGATTCCGGAACTTATCGTCTTCAACAAGATCGATCTAGCTGATGAAACTCAACGCATGGCTCTACGCGGAATGGAGCCTGCCTCGATCGGGGTTTCTGCTCGTACCGGTGAAGGAATCGAAGAGCTCATGCAGGTCATCGCCGACTTGCTGCCTGAGCCAAATGTGGAGATTGCCGTTTTGATTCCATACAACCGTGGTGATTTGGTATCCAAGCTGCACCTGAATAGTCGAATCATGATGCTTGACTATCGCGAAGGTGGCACTTTTGTTCGGGCAATGGTTAAACCAGAAACGGCAGCCGAACTTGCCGACTACCGTTTGGTGATTTGAGGTTTTTGGGCTGGGGCTTAGACCGAGCGGAGAACCGCAACAACTTTGCCCATGATTACGGCATGGTCGCCAAGAATTGGTGCAAATTCTGAGTTCCTAGGCAACAGCCAAGTGTGGCCGTCTTGCTGCTTGAAGGTCTTTACTGTGGCCTCGTCCTCTAGCAGGGCCGCAACGATGTCTCCGTTTTCGGCATTCTGCTGTTGGCGCACAACTACCCAGTCGCCATCGCAAATGGCTGCGTCAATCATCGACTCGCCTTTTACTTTCAATAGGAACAAATCTCCCTTTCCGACTAGCTGTCGGGGGAGTGGGAAAATCTCCTCAACGTTCTGCTCGGCGGTGATTGCGGTACCAGCCGCAATTTGACCGACCATCGGAACCATGGCCGCATCGCCGATCGGGGTTGCGTTTTCGCTGCTTTCGGAGCTTTGGCCCTCCCAGCCCGGCAGTTCGATCAAGACGTCAATTGTGCGGGGGCGCTTAGGGTCTCGGCTGATGTAGCCGGCAAGTTCAAGTTGATTCAACTGGTGACTAACGCTGGCAGGTGAGGCCAGCCCAACTTCTTCACCGATTTCGCGCATGCTTGGCACGTAACCACGTTCAGCCTTAGATCGTTGAATAGCCTGCAGAATTCTCTCCTGCATTGGGCTCAAGCTGGATGCACGTCTCGTAGAGCGCTTTTCTTCCATCGCCAGGCCTTTCGTGATTGTCGTGGGTACCTGTTTGAATCTAGAACTATCGAAAGAGTATTCGTAAAACAGGTATAAATCAAACACATTTTCGAATAAAACAAATTTTTCTTGACAAATTGTCGGTGGTTATTTGTATTCTTGTTCTAAAGCGAACAACTGTTCGAAACAAAGGTTTCAATTGAGAGGTGTTTCAGATGTCTAGCTACACACCAACCACTCGCATGGTCCGTCCAACCGTTCGTGTTGAGAACCAGGTCAAGTTGAGCACTGCTGGTCGACGCTTTGTTAGAAGCGCAATTATCCTTGCGGTTGCAACTGCGGGTTTCATCGCAACAGCCAACGGTTTCGGCGCCAGCAACGCCAACGCAAACTCATCAGCAGCTCAAGTCACGTTTCAGTACGTAACCGTTTCTGCCGGCCAAGACCTTTGGAGCATGGCTGAGGAGCTAGCTCCAAACCGTGACCCTCGCGACTGGATCGTGGACGTTGTGAACCTAAACGGCCTCGGAACCACCGAGGTGCAGCCAGGGCAAAAGATCGCGCTTCCTAACTAGTCGTTCCGAGGTTCTAGGCACCGCCCTCCGGTAACCTAGTCGGGTGGCTAATCTAGAAGACCTTCCCCTACGCAGTGACCTACAAGGGCGCAAACCCTACGGTGCACCTCAACTTTCCGTTCCTGTTGCGCTAAACGTGAACGAGAACACACACCGTATTCCCGAAGACGTCGCAGTCGACATCATCGGCCGTTTGGCTGCAGCGGTTTTAGACATCAACCGGTATCCAGATCGTGAATTCACTGCACTTCGTCAGGCATTAGCCGATTATCTTGACGCTGACCTAGCAGTCGAAAACATTTGGGCTGCTAACGGTTCAAACGAGGTCCTCCAACACATCTTCCAAGCCTTCGGTGGCCCCGGGCGCAAGGCCCTTGGTTTCAATCCGACCTACTCGATGTACGGCCTAATCGCTCAGGGTACGGGAACCGATTACGTCGATTACCCGCGTCTTGATCGCTACGAACTGACTCCCGAGCACATTCGTAGTGCAATCCTCGCTGAGCGTCCGAACATCGTCATGCTGTGTTCACCAAACAACCCAACCGGTACGCCCCTCAGCCTGAGTTGTGTTGAGGCTGCTTATGACGCTGTCTCAGAGGCAACTGGCGGCATCGTTGTGGTTGACGAAGCCTATGCCGAATTTGGCGGAGTCACCGAGGTTAGCGCTGTAAGCCTCTTGCCTGGTCGTGAACGCCTTCTAATTAGCCGAACCATGTCAAAGGCATTCGCTTTTGCCGGTGCCCGAGTGGGGTACCTCGCGGCGGACCCGGCTGTAGTCGATGCCCTACGCCTTGTGCGACTGCCATATCACCTCAGTGCTTTTACTCAGGCAGCTGCTGAAGGAGCCCTGGCTCACTCTGAAACAATGCTGGCCACCGTTGACGACATTCGATACCAGCGCGACCGAATCGTCATCGAGCTGAAGGACATGGGGCTAGATCCATTCCGATCCGACGCCAATTTTGTGTTATTCGGAGGGCTCGAGGACTCGAATGCTGCTTTTGAAGCGCTCTTGGCCAAGGGTGTCCTAATTCGCAACGTTGGCATTCCAGGAACCCTTCGAGTATCTGCAGGTACTGAGGCAGAGACAACGTCCTTTCTGGAGGCACTGCGCGAAGTCCTAGCAAAGTAGCAATTCGCTAGACTTAGATAATTCGAAAATCGCTTTGCGAAAGGTAAAACTATGAGCCGGTCTGCATCATTGCAGCGCAGCACCTCAGAGTCTTCAATTGAGTTGACGCTCAACCTTGATGGCACTGGTCGCGCGGACATCTCGACTTCTGTCCCGTTCTTTGACCACCTGCTAACCGCATTTGCAAAGCACTCACTGGTCGACCTTTCGGTCCGCGCCACCGGAGATACTCACATCGATGTGCACCACACAGTTGAGGACACCGCGATTGTTTTGGGTCAGGCGATTCGCCAGGCTCTGGGCGACAAGGCTGGTATCGGACGCTACGGCGACGCGACCGTCCCGCTGGATGACGCACTTGCTCGCGCTGTTGTTGATGTTTCAGGCCGCCCTTACCTCGTTCACACCGGTGAGCCTGCAGGATTTGAATTTCACCTAATTGGTGGGCACTTCACTGGTTCGATGATTCGCCACGTTTTTGAGGCTATTTCTCTAAATGCGGGCATCACGGTGCACGTGACTGTTCTTGACGGCCGCGATCCGCACCACATCGCCGAAGCTGAGTTCAAGGCGTTTGCTCGAGCATTCCGTAAGGCCGTTGAAAACGACGCACGTGTAGTCGGCATTCCTTCTACCAAGGGTGCTTTGTGATTGCACCCCGCGTCGTCGTTTTAGATTACGGCAGCGGTAACGTCCACTCAGTGGCCCAGGCCTTAGAGGTAGCTGGCGCCCGCGTTGAACTCACTAAAGACCGTGAAGCCGTGCTTGCGGCTGATGGTTTGGTGGTTCCGGGTGTCGGCGCCTTCACTGCCGTTATGGAGCAGCTAAATGATGTGAAGGGCGCCGAGCTTATTGACCGCAGATTGGTTGCCGGCAAATCGGTGCTCGGAATTTGCGTTGGGCTCCAGGTTATGTTCGAGCAAGGCCTAGAACACGGGATTGAGACCCAAGGCCTCGGGCAGTGGCCAGGAATCGTTGAAAAACTCGACGCACCAGTTCTGCCGCACATGGGTTGGAACACTGTTCAGCCCCCTGTGGCCACCAAATTGTTCAGCGGAATCGAGCAGGAGCGTTTCTACTTCGTTCACTCTTACGGAGTAAGAAACTGGCAGATGGATGAGCAGGGGCCGTTGACCCACCCTCAAGTTACCTGGGCAGAATATGGCTGCCGCTTCATCGCAGCTGTCGAAAATGGTCCGTTGTCGGCCACCCAGTTTCACCCAGAGAAATCCGGGCAAGCGGGCATCAAACTTCTCAGCAATTGGCTGGGCACTTTTTAGTATCAAGGAAAGAGATTTAAATGGCTAACTACCTAGAGTTACTTCCAGCTGTCGATGTTGCTGACGGAAAGGCCGTTCGCCTAACCCAGGGTGAAGCAGGTTCAGAGACCGATTACGGCAGCCCACTTGAGGCGGCCCAGACCTGGATCCAGGCTGGCGCTGAGTGGATCCACCTAGTCGATCTAGATGCCGCATTCGGACGTGGCGATAACCGCGCCATCATTCGTGAGGTTGTCGACTCGGCTTCATCGGTAAAGATCGAACTCTCCGGTGGTATCCGTGACGATGCTTCCCTTGAGGCGGCCCTCGAGGCTGGCGCAACCCGCGTCAACTTGGGCACAGCAGCTCTAGAAAACCCTGAATGGACCGAGCGCGTCATTGCCAAATTTGGTGATGCAATTGCCGTCGGTCTAGATGTTCGCGGTACCACCCTCGCTGCACGCGGTTGGACTCGCGAGGGCGGCGACCTCTGGGAGGTGCTCGCTCGTCTCGAGGCAGCAGGCTGTGCTCGTTACGTGGTTACCGATGTAACCAAGGACGGCACCCTTCGTGGCCCAAACATCGATTTGCTTCGTGAGGTCATGAAGCGCACCGATAAGCCAGTTGTGGCATCTGGAGGCATCAGCTCACTGCAGGACATCCGTGATTTGCGAGCTTTGGTAGGAGAGGGGCTTGAGGGTGCAATTCTCGGTAAGTCGCTTTACGCCAACAAATTTACGCTCGAAGAAGCACTCGAGATCGCAAACGCCTAGATCATGAAAAGCCACGACCACGAGCACATCAACACCAATCCGCTAGCGGATTCAGCTGGTGTGCCGTGGGAGGGCCGCAGCTTCGAACAAAATCCATTTTCCGACGACGATGGATCCGCGCGACCAGAGTTAATCCTGGCAATTGCTGAATTTCAAATGTCTGGCGATGCCAGCAAGGTAATCGCAGAAGTGTCGAAATCTCGCCTGTTGATTCCACTGTTGGCCGACCTTGGCGAATCAGGTCAGGGTGCGCATGGTCAGACTGTCGACAAAAGTGCCGACCTCTCCATCGTGACGGTTAAGACTCCCGATGGCGAGACCGGGCTTCCGGTGTTCAGCTCGGTAACAGCAATGTCGGCTTGGAATACCAAAGCCCGCCCAGTACCAAGTGATGCGGTGCGGGTCGCGCTGGCTGCTGCGAGCGAAGGCACCAAGCGGGTGATTCTGGATCCAGGTTCACCAACCGAATTTGTAATTAGGCGCCCTGCGATTGAGGCGTTGGCCAAGCAGAAAGCCTGGATTCCTCCGCATCTAAATCGTGAACTGTTTGGGGCGTTCACCGCTCAATTGGCCAGCCAGCCAGCTGTTCGTTCGCTGAATCTGCGTTCTGGTGACCTCATGTCACGACTATCCGGGCCTGAACTGGTTATCTCACTCGAAATGAAGCCGGGTCTGGCCCAAGCAGAACTGCAGAGTGTTGTGACTCAACTTGTGAACCAGTGGTCCACAATCCCAAACCTTGGTGACCTAGTTGACTCGATGAAAGTTGAGATTCAGCCAGCCCGATGAATTACGGCTAGTTGACCGGTCCGGTGAATTTTTCGCCCGGTCCTGCACCCGGGGCATCTTTGATGGCAGAAGCCTCGCGGAAAGCCAACTGAAGCGATCGAAGTCCGTCGCGCAATGGCCTGGCGTGGTGGTCGCCGATTTCCGCGGCCGAGGCGGTAACTAGGCCGGCAAGAGCATTGATTAGCTTTCGCGCTTCGTCCAGGTCACCCTTTGAACCATCCTCGCTCAAACCGCACTGAACCGCGGCGGCGCTCATCAAGTGCACAGCAGTGGTGGTAATTACCTCTACCGCTGGAACCTCCGCAATATCGCGTACCTGGTCAGCAACATCTTTGAACTCAGCCAAGGGGCTTCTCCTTTTGTAATCTTTCTGCTAGGCTAACCCATGGCTCCGAGGTTTATCCTCGGTCAGAAGTGGATTCATTTCCCACCCGCGTCTACCGACTCTCATAGGTTGCCGGGTAAAGCTTATGAAACTTTCGTTTCTGTACGCTCATCGGCATTTGCCGCAAGCGTGGCCATTCATGTCACGTTTAGAGGAGCAACTTATCAGCGATCCCCGTATCAACGAGCGCATCCGCGTGCCAGAGGTTCGCCTCGTCGGCGCCGCAGGTGAGCAGATTGGCGTTGTCCGAATTGAAGATGCCTTGCGCATGGCGCAGGAGCAGGACCTTGACCTAGTCGAGGTTGCCCCAACTTCTAAGCCACCAGTTGCAAAACTGATGGACTTCGGCAAGTTCAAATACGAAGCTGCACAGAAGGTTCGCGAGGCACGTAAAAACCAGGTCAACACCATTCTCAAGACCGTTCGTTTCGGTCTAAAGATTGATGCTCACGACTATGGCACAAAGCGTGGCCAGATCGAGCGCTTCCTCAAGGCCGGTGACAAGGTCAAGGTGATCGTGGTTTTCCGCGGTCGCGAACAGTCTCGCCCAGAAATGGGTATCAAGTTGCTTCAGAAGCTTGCCGAAGAAGTAGCCGAGTTGGGTGCAGTCGAATCGAATCCTTCGATCGACGGACGAAACATGGTTATGGTCATCGGTCCGCTAAAGAACAAGGCAGATGCCAAAGCAGAAGCCAAAAAAGCGGCAGACAAGTTGTCTAAGGCAGCAGCCAAAGACCAGGAAAGCCCAGAACAGCCAAAGGAATCGGCAGCAGAAGCTGCCGAGTAGAAACAGGAGATAGCAATGCCAAAGCAGAAGACCCACTCGGGCGCCAAGAAGCGTTTCCGCTTCACCGGTAGCGGCAAGATCATGAAAGAACAGATCAACATGCGCCACAACCAGGAGCACA
>JACCDY010560954.1_pt1 | contig 16504 bp, 20 predicted proteins | sample 7446391 | NCBI WGS metagenome assembly JACCDY01 (sample SAMN15323451, study PRJNA562643) | freshwater metagenome | isolation source: river surface water | place: USA:Blue River Watershed | collected 2017-08-18
GAGGCAGCCGGTCGCCACAGTCGGCAGACAAAGGGCCGCCATCACTTGTTCTTCGACGAGTAGGCAATCTCTGCAGTGACCCAATCCACATTAAACTCAGAAGGAGCCCATGCATTCAATAGCCCAACAACAACAATCTCCCCCGTCCAATGCCATTTTGCTGCCGGTGCCCATTGACTCCGACACCAGAGTGCCTTCCATCCACCCCGCTCTGCTACTACAGCCCAGTCTACAGGCCCTGACCAACGACTAACATATCCCCATCCATCTCCAAGGCCCGAATCGGATACAACCACCGACCATGTAGACTCTGCATCTTGAATGAGGGTTGGCACCGCAAAGCGCGGCTCTGTTAAGGGTGTCCAGCCATCCTGTGACCCACAGAAATGGCATCCATCTACCGAAAATGCCCAGCCGTACTGATATGCAGCAGCAGCCCCCAGCCAACCACGCCACCATGCAGCGCCGAGTTGTGCAAGCGTCAATTCCCATGTAAATCCGAGTATGAACGGGCCTTCGCGGTTCCAAATCCATCGCATCAGTGTTCGCATGAGTGGTGTTCCGTAACCAGACCGAGCCCGCATCGTTTCGAGTATCCAGATGCCTCCCTGTGGTCGCAGCACACAGGAAGCAACAAGCACGTCCTCTCTAAACAAGCACGGTATCCATGCATCCTTTAGTCGTTCAAGTAGTGCCGTATCCGACCACCGCGTACCTACCAGGTCGCGCCACCCCCGCAAGTCCAGGTCACCGGCGCGCACACATGCAAAGCGCTGCCCTGCGGCCAATGAAACAGGAGGTGGTGGAATAGTGGTGCAGAAGCGGCGCGAACCGCCACTTCGGTCAGTTGCCGCTGCTATCCATGGGTCTCCCCATATCATCTTGTCATCAAGAGGTCCAGCGACCTTAGGCCCTGTTAAAAATTTGACAGGGCATGGTAAGGTCCACAAACACTACGACGATGAATTTCAACGACAATATTACGATTCAGAATCTACTCAAGGCGCTGTCACCGCAGCCGCAGCTGCAGTCGCAGCCAAAGCCAGAAGAGCCTCTATGCCCTCCTATCGAGCTCAAGGAGCAGACCTCAGACCCTGCAAAACAGAAGCGATGCGGCTGCTGCAAGAAGAAACTGGCACTCAGCGATTTCACATGCGATAAGTGTCAGACTCGTTTCTGTGTGACACATCGTCTCCCAGAGGAGCACGCGTGCAGTCACGATTTCAAGGCTGCTGGGAAGAACCAGTTGACCAAGCAGCTAGTCGCTGCTATCGCAGATAAGGTTGCAGACCGTATCTAACGTTGGAAGAAGAACAAGTAGTTGTACTCGTAGCCGATAGCGGTCAAGTCCGCATGGTACACGTATTTGAACCCAATCCCGCCGATTTCGTTCACAATGTCATCAATGTTCGGCATCCACACACGCTGTTCGTGTTTGCGCACACGACCGTCCTTGAACTTGAAAGACTCCTCAAACATACCTCGTGACCCGTGCAGCTGGAAGTCGCCTTCATAATCGAATTCATCAAACGCAACACGCGATGTAGTCACGCGCTCATCGGCGTACTTTTGGACAGAGAAGCCCACAAATGGACTCGCTGACTCGAGCACAGGGTCGAACTTGAGCTTGTTGACCAAGTGCACACAGAAGAGTCCGCCTGGTGCCAGCCACAAGTAGATATTCTTGAGGGCGGCCGTACGGTCCGGAATCGTATAGAGTGTGAAGTAGTACATGGTCACGAGGTCAAACTGTTCAGCGGCAGCCGTCGTGGCCACCGTTACATCACCCACCAGAAACTGGCGCTCAGGATACTTCTTGCCGGCCTCCAGAACCATATCGGGAGAGCGGTCAATACCAATAACGGAATGCACACCCTGCCGGGCAAACAGCTCCACATGCAGACCTGTACCGCTGCCGATGTCGGCCACTCGCAGAACACCAGGCTCACGCCCCTGCTCCTTTTTGAACCATTCGAGCGGCAGCTGGGTTTCAAGGCCAGCCCGTGCAGTTGGTTGCACCAGCGGGTCGTACACCTTCGCATAGAAGCGGTCATAGCACTTGTCATCGACGCGCACATCCTCCGCCCCGCCGCTACCATCAAACCCTTCAACGCCGTCCAGGTCCAGTTTTGCACGGCGCCCATATGACTTCGCCACTTCCCACAGATAAAATCCACAGAAAACCACGGTCAGCCCCGCGACAACAAGTTGCCACATACTACCGTCAATCATTCCTCTACCTTCCCGTATATATTAGTGAGCGCGGTGAATAAACATGCAGCGAAACAGCACCCCGCTCTTCTAGGCAAGAGATTGTATGTGTCTCCTCGCCCTGTAGGAACCCCACATACCCAGGTTTCAGCACGGTCTTCGCATCATCACGTGCTTCTACCAGCGAACCGTCCAGCAAACGTAACCAGCAGCCGCCTTTCGGGTGACTGTGTACACCCGTGTTCGCCCCAGTTCCCCAGTTCATCACATATACTTCCGTGTATGGAGTCTTTCCGATAATATGCCTTTCATAACACCCTGGCAAAGCTTGCGTGAAATGTGGAAGGTCCTGGAACCACGTCGGTTCGCCCTTCAGAAATGACATCAATTCATCACGACGGCCCGCTACAACAAATGAGTCGATGCGACGGATGATGTTCGCTAACCGTGACATCCTCTACTAAGTTCAGACAACTCAACAAGACTCCAAAAAACAAGTAAGGATGCCGGAACATGACACAATTTGCGGTTACGGCCTTGCGGATGTGCGCAAATCATTGTGTACAGCCATTGACCGGCGCGAACGCCGTGCTGCGCAGCGCTGGACAGCAGAACTTATTGCCACACCCGGTGCAGTGGGATCACTGTGGGCTGCCTACTGGATAGCATGGGCTATGGCACAAGGAGCCGGTTCTGCATCGCCAACGATTCCGATTCTTCTCAAACAGTCGTGGGGTTCCATCTCTGCCACCGCGGCACAACATGTGAATTATGGCGAGGGGTGGCCAGCGTTCAGAAATGACCCGACTGTACGTGCAGCGGCCACCGAAATGACATCCAGGCTCTTAGCACAGGCCAGACAGACACCGGTTGTGTGGCCATCGAAGGAGATTACACTGCATGATATTGCAATAAATAGGGATACTGCCCCACCCCCACAGGCAGATGGCCCCGTTGTAATGCGTGTCTGGATTCGCGATGAGGACCATATGGAACTCCGCATGGCGGCAGGCCGTTTCATCGATGCGATTGAGCGTGGGGAACTCCGGCAGGCATTATCCGTTGTGGCATGGACACTCCTGCCACCGGCACATCAGAATCTGCCGACTCCTCTGAAGGTCAGCGAACGCGGCCCGGCCGCCCTTACGCCGAAACAACGTGCATCACCACTCTGGTTCTGGTTAGAACTAGGCCGGTCTCTTCTTCTCAGTCGCTCAAATCTGCATAGAGGGTGGCCCACAATGCACAGTGCTATTGCAGAAGCATTCAAACTGCATTACAAACGCTGGACCGCAGCTGAACGTATGCGAATGTTGTTGGCCTGGATTCTACAGCTTCGAGCATCCTACACGGCACAGCCCGAGTCACTGTGGACAGCGCCACCGATGACGCATACAGCGCACGAAATCGACCTGTCATACAAGGAGATTGCAGCGGAACTGGCGAACCCCGATGCACCAATCGTGCGCAAAGACAAAGCACCGGAACCAGAAAAGGAGTCGAAACGAGCAGCGGCTGAACGTATGGAAGCCCGTCTCCAGGAAGCAGATGCCGCGATTTTGGCTGCCATGGGGCTCACAGAAGACGACCTATAAAAAAACTTGAACCACCCAAGCCAGGTACCTGCCGCTTAAGTACGTCACAAGATAGACAACAAGAAGATGAAGCCCTCTGAAGTAGCCGCGCTCGCAAAGCAACTGGAAGCCGCCGCATATGCGTACCACAATGGCCTTGAGCCACTGATGACAGATGAGGAGTACGACAACGCCATTGACCTACTCCGTTCTGTTGCACCGGGTCACCCCTTCCTCGAGCAGGTCGGTGCTGCCCCAAATTCTCCAGATGAGGTGGACCTGCCTGTACCCCTTCCCTCTCTCGACAAAACCAAGTCCACGGATGCCTCCTTCGGTAAGTGGCTGGCCAAAAACCCCGCACCCGCATATCATCTCAGTGCTAAACTGGATGGTGTCAGTGCACTCTGGTACCCACACACCCGTAAACTCTATACGCGCGGGGATGGTATGCGCGGCCGCGATATCTCTGCATTCATTCCCCACTTGCAGGGCCTCGTGACAAAGGGAGATGCAACCGCTATTCGCGGTGAGCTCATTATCCCAACTACCAGTCACGTGATTCCCGCTGGAAAGCTCGCCCGCAATATTGTCGCAGGGGCCCTCAATCGTGATGTGTCGGCACCATCTGCAGCTGACCGTGCACTATTCAACGAGATTCGCTTTATTGCATATGAGGTCATCCAGCCCAATGACCAGACACCCAGTGACGCATTCAAGCTACTCAAGATTGCAGGATTTGAGACGGCACGTGCGACAGTGGTCACGCCAGACAAGATGACACCTGCATCTCTGGCCGCTATCTTCAGCCAGGCCGAAGCCAAGAGTCCGTACCAGATGGACGGCCTAGTGCTTGCACCAGATACGCCTCGTCATATCAGCTGGGCTCCAGCGGTCCGCAAGGGAAAGGCTGTGAATCCGAATGACCGCGCCGCTTGGAAGGAGCGTCTCACAAAGTCCACGGCCATGACCACTGTGACCGCGGTAGAGTGGAATGTCAGTGCCGGTGGCCTTCTCATCCCCCGTGTTCTGTTCGATACCGTAACACTCTCAGGTGCCAATATCGGCGCCGCCACTGGTCTCCATGGCCGCTGGATTTATGAGAATGCCGTGGGCCCCGGTGCCAAAATCGAGGTTCGACGCGCCGGTGATGTGATTCCTCAGATTGTCGCCGTACACGTTGCGGCACCAGGCGGCCCTGCGATGCCCTCTGAGTATATCTGGGATGGAGATGCTGCAACTGCTGTCCATATCCGCCCTGCTGGTTCAGAGCATGCAGCGGCGGAAGACTGTATCAAAATCACGCATGCACTAGCAACACTGGGTGCAGAGAATGTCGGACCAGGTGTTGTAAATCGCTTGTATGCTGCAGGATTCACCACGGTAGGTGCTATTCTCAAGGCATCGCAGTCCGACTTTGCCACAGTGGAAGGCTACCATGGGCGGATGGCCGAGCGCATCTGGACAGGTCTCCGTGCCGGCCAGGCTACTTGGACCCCTCTGAAGTTCATGGTGGCATCCTCCACAATGCCCCGTGGCGTTGGTCACAGTAAGTTGGAGACGCTGTTTGCCATTAATCCGAACCCGGCCACATGGTCTATCGCTGAGTTCACAGCAGCACGCCCTGCTGGTCTCAGCCAGGCAACGATTCAGGCAATTGTCGCTGCTGTCCCAGAGTATCTGGCATGGCTCTCTGCAAATATCCCAGCAGCCGCACAGAAGTCAAATACAGCAACAGCACCAGCACCAGCATCAGCAGCCGATGCAATGACGGTTGTCCTCACAGGGTTCCGTGATAAGGAGCTTGAAGCACAGCTAAAGGCCGCCGGTCACGTGGTTGCAGACTCTGTTACGAAGAAGACAACGCATCTCGTCCACCCCGATGGCCCCACACCAACCACAGGCAAGGCCGCAAAGGCAGCAGAGTACGGTGCTAGCGTCCTATCACTGAGCGCATTCAAGGCGCTACTAGAATAAAACACAAACAATAGAGGACATGCCCGGTTGGTTTGATTTTAACCCGCCTGTCAATAACCCAGCTATCGTGATTAGCTTTCAGTTTCTAATCGCATTTTTGGTCGTTATTATTGTATCGTGTGTGATTGCTGTTATGACAAATACCACAGTCGCTCCTGTCCCGCCAAAGGGCTGGGCCTCTACCGATTATGAGGCCATTCAGAACGGCCGCAAGTCACTGCAGGACTACATGGCTGCAAACAATATCGATGATAAAACCCCCATGAATCAGTTCGCCATCGCCACCGCAGGCTTCGGTGGCATATTTACAGAGAATATCAAACTGCTGAACCCGTGGATTGGTACAGCGAGCCCTGATGCCGCGCGCATTCAAGTGGAAGCTGGTGCACGCGCTATAGTACTTGATATCTGGCCCGACCCGGCCAACAATACTCTACCAGTGGTATGCTGTATGACGGATACAACAGAATGGGGTACACAGAACTGGTGGCGCAACAACGGTCTAGATAAGGGTGTTGGGCGCTACAGTAACTGGCGTCATCTTACACGCAATCGTATGCCCGCTGCCGATATCATCAATGCGGCTCTCCATGCCGCGTTTGATGGCCCTGTATCCAAGCAGAATAGCGACCCGTTCTTCTTGGTACTGAAACTGCACGGCGCCATGACGACTGATTACCTCAACAAGCTGGGTGATATTGTGAAAGCCGCCATCGGTGAACATTCCATGAGCCCTGAATGGAACAGAACACTGAATCAGAAACAGCTCTGTAGTGCACCGGTACGCGAGTTCATGTCGAAATGCTTCGTGATGGTGATACCAGATATACAGACGGGCTATAACAGTCTACCAAATATCAACACGTATGCCGCGTTCATTCAGCCGTTCTTAGCATCACGCCTCGGTGAGGTCACGAATGCCTTGGAGCAGCAGCCAAGTACGTTATTCTTCGAACCAGGGAGTTTAACCACAATTTCCACTATTAACCAGCCGAACTGTACATTGGGTGGGCCGCAGCTGTCTCTTGCACAGGCGGGTCTCACTATCATTCAGCCAACAACGGGTGGCCAGAGTACAGATAATTCTGATTTATTTTCGGATACAAATCTACAGCAGATGCTCCAAAGTGGGGCACAGATGATTGCCGTCAATTACTTCTCACCGAACGGTGGCGACGGTATCATGTCGGATTATCTGAACCCTGCGAACTTTGGTATCTACTCGTTCAAAAAGGGCGCGTAATCCGACTAAATTTATGAGGCCAATGTAATGAATACAGTCAAAAGAACTGCTCTGCTAATATGTGATTTGCAGCGCCGTTCTGTACCGCACCTTGTCAATCGGCCTACAATCATCCGAAATGTCAATAAGCTCATTCATATGAAACAGCATATACCTGCGTTCACGTTCTCTGCTATTTCCGAATTTATACCTCATAAGCTCGGTAAGACCTGTGACGATATTGACATGCAACATATCGACCTTATCTATGAGAAAGATACGTACTCGATGGCAACTACACAGTTGTTGCCGCGCCTATGTGAACTCGGCGTAAATACAGTTGTTCTAACAGGCATGGAAATACAGTGGTGCATCAATAAATCAGTCTCCGATTTTCACTCCTTATCATACGATGTGCTGGTACCGGTGGATGCAGTTGGAAATCAAGAGCGAGATAATACCTATGTGTTTGAGCATCTCAAGGCCATTGGGGCTCGACTAACAACAACTGATGCCCTCTTGTGCAGCTATCTTACATCAAGCGATGAACCGGCCGCAAAAGAGTATCTCAAACAACTGCGAAAGGGGCGTCTGTAATTTATGGTGCGCAAAGTAGGGGATGTCATCCATCACAGAACTGGTGGCACTTGTAAAAGCAGCTGCCGCCGAAGCAGCAGATAATCAGGAGCGTTTTGCCGCTGCCGACCTGGAGGCACGCAAAATTGTGGATATTATGGAACGATTCCTGCGCATCAAGGGGCGGGTTGTATACGGTGGTGCAGCCATTAACGCCCATCTGTCACCCGAACACAAGTTCTATGACCCGAATCTGTATTTGCCAGACTATGACTTCATGACACCGGACCCGCTACAGGACTGTGCTGAACTGATTCTTGCATTCCAGGAAGAGGGGTTCGAAGATGTGGAGGCCAAATTCGGTATTCACGAGGGTACCTACAAAATCTTCGTGAACTACCGGTCAGCTGCAGACATCACATTTATGCCACCAGACATCTACGAACGCCTCGTCAATGATGCCGACACAATCGAAGGTATTCGTTATTCGTCTGTGGACTATCTGCGCATGAATATCTACCTCGAGTTGTCGCGCCCTGCGGGTATGGTGAGTCGCTGGGAGAAAGTCTATGAACGGCTGCTTCTTCTGAACGAGGAATATCCACCTAGCGCGGGTCGTTGTACCAAAGAGCCCTTAGCTGCTACAGGGAAACCGGTGGACCCTGTTCTGTACGAGCGGATTGTGGATGCCGGCATCGAGGCAAATGCAATCTTTCTGTCAGGTCTTTCCCAGTTATCTGAGAAAGATAATTCAGAATCAGAACAAGAGTCAGCAGGTGTCGTGCTCATGATGAGTGATAAACGTACAGAGCTTGATGCGACACTCAAGCGCATTGGCCTCAAGCGAACCGAACATCCTGCAATGGGTGAGCTGCTACCGGCCCGCACCGAGTACCATACAACCAAAAAACAGTTGGTTGCCGTTGTGTTTGAGACAGTTGCCTGCCATAATTACACAGTTACATCCAACAAGCAACGTATGGGTTCCATAGACCTGCTGATTCAGATGTACTACGCCATGCATTTCGCCGGGCTGCAATCGTACGCTGCCACGCGCATCCAGTGTATTATCCAGGAACTCCTGGACATCGAGGCCAAATCACGCAGAGTCGCTGCAAAGAAACATACACCACCGGCTGAAGTCTTCCCTATGACGTGTATCGGTCACCAGCCCACAATGCCCGAACTCAAAAAGGCGCATCGTCAGCGTGTGCAGGAGAAGCGCGATGAGTTAGCCGCTGTTCTCCGTATGAAATCAAGCCCGCGCTTTACCAGAAAGCGGCGACGGGCTACGCATACAGAGTGAGCCGGCCCGTGCCTCAAGATAGCCCTTCTTAAGAAGCCCAAGAAGACAATGATACAGGCAATGCGTGTCTGACTTTGCTGAATGCAGCACAGCACCCGAGATGTCGTACACGTGGCCGTAAAGCCAGGCGTACAACTCATTGAGCTTGGGCGCTTTGAACTTGCCCGAGTCCGGCCCATAGTACGGGCTCGGCAGACGTACCAAGTCCTGCGTGGCTCGCATGGTGCAGAACTCAGCGATACTAGACGGCCATAAGTCCTTGATACCGACAGCCCATGCCGCTGCGCGAAGTACCGGCTTATCGAATGACAGATTGTGCGCCACCACACAATCCACACCCCTGAGCACACCGCGCAACTCGGTAAGTGCATCCACAGGCGCCGTACCATAGCGGCACTCTGCCTCCTCAAGCCCATGAATAGCCGCTGCCCCCGTATCCCATGCTACGCTGGCAGATAGTGCCAGCCCGATATCCCGAGAACCTAGGTTCGTGAGTGTCCGGCCCTGCAGTTCGCAGACAGTCCAGCTGAGCTGCAGAATCGCCGGCCACATGTCCGAATCTGCAATAGGGGCATACCGGTTCTTTGGCAGCCCGTTGGTCTCCGTGTCAATTAATAGAAGCTTCATAGTGCGGTTGTTTGTCCTGGTGACACTGCCCGGTGACTGACCGCGCGTTCACCTTTTTGCGAGTCACCCCGGTACCCCGGCACCCTCCAAATAAAATCGAAGGCCAGAATATAAAATGGCCCGTCGTACTCGTTCTCACCGCCGCCGCACCCACAAGCACCGCAAGTCCCACCGCCGCTCCCAGAAGCAGCAGCAGAAGCAGTCCCAGAAGCAGCACAAGAAGCAGTCCCAGAAGCAGCGCCAGCAGCAGAAGCAGAAGCAGCAGCAGGGCGGCTTCCGCTTCTTCTAAAGGAAGAAACATTAACGACTCTTACTCTGTAAGAGGCGGTTCCGTTTCTTCTAAAGGAAGAAACATTAACGACTCTTACTCTGTAAGAGGCGGTTCCGTTTCTTCTAAACGGGCTTACCTCTAATGCTTCTAAAATACTCTGACATCATAGAATGATTTCACCCGAAGTCAAACAATGGTGTAATCGTGCTCGTGCACTTACGCGTAAACTCCGATGGATCCAAAATAAGATTACGGAGATGTCTGATGAATACGCGTACATGCGCGATGAATACTATGGCGACGACGATAAAGAACGTATCGACAAGTGCTATGGTTCCATGTTCAAGGCTCGGAACACACTTTCGACCTCGAATATTATGAGCGGTGGTTCTCGCAAACGCCGTACTAGACAGCGCCGCACCCGCCGCTCTTAAACAATGGCTTCTTCGTATCTTTTGGTATGACAGCGTTACTGCTTGCGATTGACACAGCTGCAACCGGCGCAAAGGAACGTCGGTGCAACGCATGTGCGCCCCAGGACTTTAGACCTGTCATGTGAGCCGATGTCCCGTAGCCCATATTTGAGCCAAGGCCCCATTTCTCATCAAGAGTTGGGTCCGCCTCAATCTGTTCGCGCACCCAGTCATCATGCGCCTCCTTTGCCAGAATGGAAGCAGCCGCAATCGTCAGTGATTTCGCATCACCACCAGGGATTGTGTACGCAGGGACAATCTCGCCGTCAACAGACCACGGCTTCCAGTAGTCACCATCTACCAGAATCCGTTGAAACGGTGTTTCAACCAAGTCGAGAGCCCGGTGCATTGCCGCCATATCAGCCTGCAGCACATTGAGTGCATCAATCTCTGTCGGCTCTGCATATGAAACAACAGCATCAATCGCATTCTCATGAATGAAATCCTTGAGGACAGCCCGGCGGCGCGGTGTCAGCTTCTTGGAGTCCGTAATGAGGCGCAGTGCAGCACCGTTATCGAAGTAGGCCTCATCGTCAGGCGACATGATAACAGCGCCGACATACAAGCGCCCCCAAAGAGAGCCGCGGCCAGCTTCATCCAGCCCCACCTCTACGAGCCCGTCATTAAACCATGTGCGTTTCATTTTTCCTTGACACTTAGTAATGAGTACGCTGATACTGTCACTTTTACTGCTGTTCCTAGTTGCTGTCGGTCTCATGATGGGAGCCAAGGTGGCCGAACACTTCGAGAACCCTCAGGGCCCTGAGATTCAGGCAATCGTGGTGTCACCTGCATTAAAGAGCATGATGACAACCAGTCAGGTACCCGTGACCGCCGGAGAGCAGACACCCTTGGAAAGAGAACAGGATTTACAGAATGTACAAAATGCAGGTGGACCCGCTTATTTGATTGCCCCCGATGGCACAAAGCATATGCTGGGCCCTGGTGGTGTTCAGAAGCATATATTGGGTCCCAATGGTGAAGAGCACTGGATACCGAATTTTGGACCCGATGGTCCAGAGAACTGGCCCTATGGGCCTCAGCCTGGTCCAGATCCAAAGCCAAAACCCCACCCTCATCCTCATCCAGGCCCCAAGCCCACACCACCCCCAAAACCAGAACCCAAGCCGCCAGCACCCAAACCCCATCCTGAACCCGCACCAATGCCTCCCGCACCCACACCGCCAGGATGCCCTGTCTGCCCTGATATGTCCCAGTATATCCGCCTCGATGAGGTGCCCTGCTGGAACTGTACGCTACCATAAACCGCACCCTTGAATAAGGAACATGACAACTCCACCCATCATCGGAGCCGCCGTCGCTGCTTTCGTCGTCACGGCCCTGCTGTATTTCCAATCACACAACGAGGGGTTCGTTGGTGAGCAAAAGTCCCCTACTGCTGGTTCAGGCATTGGTCTATCACTCCCTGTCGCAGGGCGCCCCTATGGTGCCAACTCCAGTGTTGCGTATGACGAGCCATTACCAGCTGACCTGAATAAAACACCACCCCCTGGTCCCCCTACACCTGTCCCCAGCTACCCTCAGCGCCCTTCGGCCATACCCGGCCCTGGTACTGCTCCAAAAGAGGCCATGGCACAGCGCAAGGACCTCTATCAGCTCCGTAACAACATCATGATATGGCTGAATGCAGCCGCACAACGTGAAACCGAACGCCCTGGCAGCCTTACACCCGAACAGCTGCAACGCCGCGTTATGCTCCAGGCACGCCTAGCTAATATCGAGGAGCAGATGGGTACCGGTATTCTAACAGATACATATCGCACAGTCAGTGCGGATATCAATCATCTCCGCCGTGAAAACGAGGGCTGGAAGCAGGCTGCACCCTCTGCCGAATTCACCGCTGAATTCGGTGAAGGCCTCTCTGACGATGCCTTCCTGGACAAAGAGCACTACGGTATCTTCAATCGGCTGTTCGATGCCAATCTGCGCGAGTTCAAGGATTTCATCCAGCCCGACCCGCTCCAGCGCATACGCCTTCAGCAGCTGCAGATGATGCGTCAGGAGCTCGAGGTTGCCGAGCGCAGATACAACGGTGTACCACCAATCCGCGTAGCCGCTGCCCGACTCTATCTGATGCAGATGGGTCGCCCGGATCAGCCTCTACCGTCCCTCATAAGCATTGACCGGCCGGTTCAGCAACAGCCTCTCTCGGCAAACCCGATGGATGTCATTGGTCAGCTCAAGGATATGGCCTGGCGTCTCACTGTGAACTACAACCCTGCACAGGCCACCCTTCAGCGCTCTATTGCACAGCTCCTGGACCGTGCACAAACCGGTAACATGACACCTGAGGAGGTCAACGCAGCCCGCAGTCACGTTGTTGCGATGCAATCGAAGATGGTGGCACCAACAAGCCAGCAGAACCCCACACTCATTGAAGAGGCGGCCCCACTTCGTTATGACCCCCAGAATTTCAGCCGAGACGGCAGTCCGGCTGTTGGCCAACAGCCTATCCATGAACGCGCAGAGAAACTCTGTGAGCAGGTCCGTGAAGCGTTCGGTCGCGCAAATGCCAGTGCTCTAGGATGCCCGACGAGACCGATTCAGGACCAGTACGAGGCGGAGTCCACTATCAACATTGTCTGCAATCGTATCCAGACATCGGTGCCAACTGTAACACCCGAGCAGTTCAACTGCCCACGCCGTAATGTATAGAACCGTTAGATGATGGAGACACTCACTAGCCTGCCTGGTGCAACACTGGAAGCACTCATGCGCGATTGGACACTGTGGGTCGCTATTCTGAGTATCACATTGGTCTTCATGGTGTATCTGTATTTATTTCCGAAAGCCGCTGAGTTTTTTGCGGACTGCAACCAGAAGAAAACCGATATGCAAGGTCCCGGCAAAAATACAGCCCAACATTAGAGTGTCATGACCCCAAAGGCAATGATTCCGTACGCCCTAACGCTCATTGCGGGCCTGGTAATCGGTATCCTCATCAACCATTCGTTCTTGATGAAGACGGAGTCATTCGTTGATGTTACTCAGTCTTCTTGCGATGTCTGCCGCAAGCCTCGCAATGATTGCTGCCGCGAGGGCTGTGGCAAGTGCTGCAACGGAGGTGACAACAACGACCGCAACCGTTGCCCAAGCATCGACTGGTCCAAGTACGTTCTGAAGGCCAGCATCCCTCCCTGCCCTCCCCAGCCCGACATGAGCCGCTACATGCTCAAGTCTGAGTGTCCTGCCCCTCCTGATATGTCGAAGTACATCCTGAAGTCCGCAGTCCCTCCTTGCCCTCCCTGCATCAGCACCTGCAACAAGCCCTGCAAGATTGGCTCTTGCCCTCCTTGCCCTCGTCCCCGCTGCCCCGTCGTCGAGTGCCCTCCCCAGAAGGAGTGCCCTCCCTGTGCTGCCGTGGAGCCTCCTCGTTGCCCTGAGCCCAAGGTCAGCTGCAAGGCTGACTACAAGCCCGAGGAGCCCTGGATGGTCCGCCCTCTGCTGTCCACAATTTCCGGTCTCTAAACTGTCGATTCACCCTTATTTTGCAGTAATACATTATACTCTTGCAAAATAAATATCAAGTTATGTCTCTGTTTTGTGAGCCCGTCGACCAAACCAACCGTGCCACGCAATACCATCACGGAGTTGACCACGTTCCTGCATGGCTTTCCGCACACCAGGTAGCGCCTTCATCTTCATAGAGATAAATGGATTCCCCTTTTCCTGAGCGGGTGGCTGTGCATATGCCTGCAGCAACGGGTCACCATTGTACTCTGCCCACGATACCTCTCCCGTTTTCCGCAAAGTCTCTGCAGCAGAACCACGATTACCAGAGGCCTGCAGCCCACCGGCCTCTTTCCCATAGTGTGTGACGAACCCCGCCCACCAGTACACAAGCACTCCGCCATACCGTTCCAGATAGCGCACCGAACGCACCAAGTCATCGCCATGCGAATACTCTGTGGTAATCATAGCGGGGTCATTGCGTGTACCGAAGAAGTTGCCCGCCAGCGTAAACGGGCGAAACTCCTTGAATGGCTTCCCGCGTAACCAGAGTTTGTTGCTCATGAAGCTGAATGTGAATGCCCCACATCCATAGTCATCGATTGTGCGGAATCCATCCTCAAGATAGCGCCCCAGTGCCGTAGAATCTGCGCGAAACTTGGCATCACGGCCGAAATCGAAGAAGCGGTCCAAGTCATCATCCATAAAGACAATTCGCTGACCAACAGGGAAATGCCGGCAGATGGCCCGAATTGCGTTTGCACCGCCGAGCTCACCCACAACAATCTTGCGATACTCCTTGCCCTGCAGTGCTGCTTCGTACGCCCGTTTCTCCGCTGCGTTCGCCACGAAGATATACAGCCGTTCTGTGAGCCCATTGTGTGCCAGCATACGATAGGTTTTGAGTGGGAATACCGATGCACGTGCATAGGAGCGCACCGCAATCACATAATCATCTATCCCCATACCAACTCTAGTAGGAGGATAGATAATTTCGCCCTACGAAGTAAGGGACTGCGATGGACACACGATTCTGGGGGCCGTCGGGATGGCGACTCTTTCATCTAGTCGCAACAGAGCCAGTACAGCAAACAAGACAGCGCGACATTGCCAGATGGTTCGAATTGATGGAGTATGTACTGCCGTGTAAGTACTGTCGTGCATCTTTTCATGAGTATGTGCGCCTGCAGCCATTAACAACAGACATACTCACGAATCAACTAGCATTCGGTCGCTGGATGTACGATATACACAATCGCGTAAACGGTAAATTACGTGGACAGGGTCTCATTACCACGTGTAACCCCACGTGGCCATCCGTTCAAGCCAAGTACCATCGGATGCACGCAACACTGTGCAAGGGTTCGCCGTTTCTGGGGTGGGATTTCCTCACATCAATTGCATACACCACCCCTGGCCCGGATTACAAACCGACACCTATGCCCGATACACCCGATGAACTCGACGCGGCAACCGCCGATATGGCCACCAAAAATCGCTACAACTTGACTACGCGCGCCGAACGCCTCCGCCTACTGGCCGAGTGGTGGGCACTGTTCCCATCCATCCTCCCGTGTGACCAGTGGCGGACTGCATGGGCCCGCGCGTTCGAGAAGCATGGTCAGCCTCCTTTGCGGTCGGGTCGCGATGCCGTGATGCGCTGGATGTGGCGGATTGAGGAGATGGTGTGTGCTTCGCTGAAGTGTCCGACGCCACATTCGTGTCTGACGGCGATGAAGCGTGATGTGTCGGCCTTCGAGAGCGGTTGCGCTCGCAAGAAGCGTGGGAAGACGTGCCGAGCTCAGCGTCGGTCCCGTGTCCGAACACAGCGACAGTCACGGGGGTTCCACATCCTTTAGAACCGCCGGTCCATCCCACACCAGGATACGCGGCAGAAATTGCAGCACGCATACCCGCTGTAACAGACCCTCCATTAGCTACATATGCCTGCACATACGCCCATGCATGTGTAACACCGACCGGTACGGAAATCAACCATAAACGCCCGCCCCACACAAGTGAATAGCTCATTACTATACTCAGAGCCCGCCGCGCTTAAGTCTCTGCCTACAGTAGAATGATGGACGTCAAGCCCTTTTGGTATTTCATCGCTGGTATGCTGATTCTCTATCTGTTCGCCCTGCTTGTAATCCCCAGCGAGCGCCGTCGTCATGGCGGTCGCAGCCACTGGCGCCCCGCTCCTCAGCACCTGCTGGGCCCCGGTGGTACACAGAGAATGCTGGGTGGCTATGAGCCGTTCGGCACCATCGAGGGATTTGATACCGGATCCAAGTTCTTCATGTTCGGTGTGGACTGGTGCCCTCACTGCCGCAGTGCCAAACCCGAGTTCCAGGCTCTCGGCACTACAAAGACCATCGGCGGCCACCCCGTGACGATGCAGTATGTGGACCCTGAGAAGGAGACGGAGGCTGCAAAGGGGTTCGAGATTTCGGGGTATCCGACCTTCTATCTGGTGCACCAGGGCCAGAAGCACCGCTACCAGGGCCCTCGCACAAAGGCGGGTTTTGAGCAGTTCCTCTCTGAGCAGCTATCTGCCTAAATGCTAACCATATGCAAACTGCACTTGCGGTTGTTTACCTAAATCCAATACAGCGATATTACACAGAGAATGCTTGGTGCTTATGAGCCTACCGGTACAATAGAGAGTGTTGACACCAGTTTATGGGAGTTCTTCATGTTCGGCGTTGACTGGTGCCCGCATTGCCGTATCGCCAAGCCAGAGTTCCAGGCACTTGGCACTACAAAGACCATCGGCGACAAGGTCGTAACGATACAGTA
>JACCDY010571532.1_pt1 | contig 16483 bp, 18 predicted proteins | sample 7446391 | NCBI WGS metagenome assembly JACCDY01 (sample SAMN15323451, study PRJNA562643) | freshwater metagenome | isolation source: river surface water | place: USA:Blue River Watershed | collected 2017-08-18
AATGGTAAATGTATGCCAGTTAAACGTGAGCCTTTTTCCACATTAGGGAAAAGGGATTTCATACTACGTAGCCAAGATGCTTGTTGTGCATCCGTGCCTATGTTTAAACGTTTAATTTCTTCTATGCTCACTTTTGCTATCTCAGCACCTTCTAATTTACGTAAGTAATGTAGTTCGAGAGCGAAATGCTGATTCAATATAGATGGCGCTGAGTTATTTTTTTTACTCACCCATAAGTTTGCAGAATAAATTTTTAAACCAAACCAAGTTAGTAAGCCATGTCCTTGTAATTGTGCTTCAGCTATTTCTGTATTGATGTAATCCGGCACAGTTACAGCTTGGGCGGTGCGTGCATTGAGCAAGACACACAAAACAATACCAGCAGTAATCGCGATGAATTTCATAGTCAGATGCATGATCCTATTTTTTTTGCAAAGTGAATTGAAATAAATCAATACTCTTGGCGCGGAAACCAGCCTCGCAATAAGCTAAATAAAATTCCCAAGTACGTTTAAAACGTTCGTCAAATCCTAAAGCAAAGATTTCTGCCTTCTTGGCTTGAAATGATTGATCCCATATTGAGAGTGTACGTGCGTAATCCAAGCCAAATGCACATTCATCGACAACATCTAAGCCATGTTTTTCTGCGCGAGCGCGAAAAACAGTCGGCGAAGGTAACATGCCACCTGGGAAAATATATTGTTGAATGAAGTCTGTGCCTTTGCGATAACGTTCAAATAATTCATCAGCGATAGTAATAGTTTGTATACAAGCTTTACCGCCAGTTTTTAAACGTTGTGCAACACAAGAAAAATAACTATCCCAATAATTTTCTCCTACTGCTTCAAACATTTCTATAGAAGCGATAGCGTCAAACTCTCCTTCTGTATCGCGATAATCTTGTAAGCGCAAATCAGCATGTTGATCTAAGCCAGCATCTGCTAATCGTGCACGCGCAAATTCAAGTTGCTCGGTCGAGAGAGTGAGTCCGGTAACATGTGCGCCAAGTTTGGTTGCGCATTCTGCAAAGCCACCCCATCCACAGCCAATTTCTAAAATCTTGCTGCCTGCATGACCATCAATCTGAGAATAAATACGTGCGTATTTTGCTTGTTGTGCTTGTTCTAAAGAATATTGTTCTTCTTTAAATAAAGCACTCGAATACGTCATGGAGGGATCTAGCCATAAACGATAAAAATGATTGCCTATATCGTAGTGCGCATGGATATTGCGACGGCTACCAGAACGAGAGTTGCGATTAAAAATATGTTTGATGCGATAAAGCAGGCTGCCCCACCATGTGCCATAGATTGCAGCTTCTACCGCTTGACGATTATGAATAAAAAATTCGAGCAAGCGTGGCAGATTGTCAGTAGTCCAATCTCCTTGGATATAAGATTCTGCAAATCCTATATCACCAGATTTAACCGCTGCAATACAAGGCTGCCAATTTTTAAAACTGAGTGTCACTGGTTGGGACTGATCACCATAATGTAGAACAGTGTGGTCAGGGCATTCTAGGCGCAGAGAACCATGTTTAATTTTTTTTAGTAATTGCAAAATTAATTTTGCTTGTGCTGGCATAGCTTGCGCAGCATGGTCATTTGATTCTTGCATGGATGTTGAGGTGAGTGGATTTGTCATCGGCTTAATTCGCTGGATGGCGGTGCTGGTTTTTTGAAAAAAGGTACGCCCTTAATAAATAATTTTGCGGCTTGCCAGTGAATGCGGAAAATCACGCCAAATGTCATTAAGGGATAACGTAAAAAGACAAACAAGAGTTTGCTATCAGTGATGGGTTGTACTTTTCCCGATATGCTGGTCAAAAGTAGTGGGCCCTGTGCATCGTCATAATCTATGCGTGCAGTAATACGATGTAGTGTTTCCTGCTCAATTTGCTGTTTTGCAGACATGAAGCGAAAACGATATCCGCCTTCTACTTCACAAAAAGGAGAGACATGAAAAATCTTTTTTGCACTTAATGGCAAGCCCCATGGCATGCTGCTACCACCATCGAGTAAGTAACTATGCTTTTCACCAAAGGTGTTTCTTACCTCGCATAAGATGGCACGTAGCTCACCTGTTTTTTTATGACAAAACCAAAATGAAACAGGATTAAATACATAGCCTAATACTCTGGGAAAAGCTTGTAACCAGATTTCACCATCAGCATCGGTAATGCCTTCTTGTTGTAGTAACAGATCAATCCAAGGCAAGAGAGGTGTATGCCCATCGCCATGATCACTGTCATAAAAAGCGAGTAAATTAAAACGATTACGTGAACATAACTTACTAGGTATGGCAGCATTACCTAGACTGCGTAAGGGCAGCAATAGAGTGTATACACCATAGCTAAACGCATTGTTACTAGGGCGTAGGCGCGTATGACGCACTAGACCGCTACTGACATGTACTTGTGGAGTGAGTTGACGCATACGGTTAGGCCAATGTGAGCTACAGTTAATTAGCGAAGTTCTGCACTTTGGGCTAATGCTTGGCATACATGCATGCCAGATTTCAAACCATCTTCATGAAAACCATACCCAGTCCAAGCGCCTGCAAACCAGGTGTTGTTCTTCCCTTGTATGCGATGCAAATTTTGCTGTGCATGAACAGCTGCTGCATCAAAGACAGGATGAGCATAATCATAGCGACCCAATACTTTGGTTGGATCAGGTTCATGCAGTGGATTTAACGACACAATGACTGGTGTAGTGAAAGGTAGAGGTTGTAATTTGTTAATCAGATAATGCACACAAACGCGTGGTTCTGCGCCACTGAGGCTTTCATAATTCCATGCAGACCATGCATCTTTATTATTAGGCAGGCAGCTAGCATCGGTATGGAGTATGGCTTGATTGGGTTGGTAAGTGACCGCAGATAAAATATTTTTTTCATCTTCAGTTGCATCACTTAGTATGGCTAAACTTTGATCGCTATGTGTGGCTAAGACGACGTGATCAAACAAGTATGAAGTGCCATGCACTTCTAGTCGTATTTGTTTGTGTATACCAAAATCTTCTCGTTTAATGGATAACACAGGTGAATGAAGATGTTTGTGTTGAATAGCACTCAACAATTTTTCCACATAATGTTTTGCGCCACCTGTCACGGTAAACCATTTAGGACGATTTTCTACTTGTAACAATCCATGGTTATGGCAAAACGAAACAAAGCTAGAGAGTGGGAAGGCTAGCATTTGTTCGGTTGGGCAAGACCAAATACAACCTGCCATAGGAAGTAAATACCAATCTCTAAATTCTTGGCTATAGCGATGTTGATGTAAGAAGTCGCCTAGCGAGAGTGGAGAGGATGTTGATGATTGCTTAGCCAGTGCAGTGGTTTGGCGATTGAAACGCAATATGTCACGCAACATGCGCCAAAAACGAAAATTAAATAAATTACGTTTTTGCACGAACACAGTTTGCAGGTTAGCACCTGCCCATTCCAAAGTACGAGCATTGCTATCGGAGCTAAGAGGTAGCTTTACCGAGAACGACATATCGCTACCGGTGGTGTGTACATTTAACTGATTAAACAGCGCAATGAGATTGGGATAAGTACGCTCATTAAAAACTAAAAACCCCGTATCAACACCATGCGTTAAACCATCTAGAGTGACATTGACTGTGTGTGTATGACCACCGAAATAATCATTGGCTTCAAATAGCGAGACCTCATGGCCACTTTGCGTAAGCTGCCATGCAGAATACAAACCGGAAATGCCTGAACCTACGACAGCTATTTTCATGGAGATTGTTTAGTTATTCAGCGTTGCGCATTTCTAGAGCAGATATGCGCGGTGCCCCAACCTTATTGAATAAAAACGCTGTGATGATAACCAGAGAAATTTGGGTTGGGGAAAAACATACTCTGGTACTGGTCACCAGCTAAGCTAGAGTCATCACAGCAGAAACAGAATTTATAAAAAACTCAATAAAGAAAGTGTATTTATTTTGTCGCGAGTGCTTTTTCTATAGCAGCGACTAAATTTTTGTCATCGGGGCTAACGCTGCTACCGTAATTAGCAACCAATTTGCCTTCTTTATCAATTAAATATTTATGAAAATTCCAACCAGGAGATTTTCCACTCGCTTTAGATAAAGCCGAAAATAATGGATTCATGTCTTTGCCTTTGACAGAAGATTTCGCAAACATTGGAAATTTCACGCCATAAGTGTTGTAGCAAAAATCTGCAATTTCTTTATTGTTGCCAGGCTCTTGGCTGAAGTCATTGGAAGGAAAGCCTAATACGACTAAACCTTTGTCTTTGTATTTTGCATAGAGTTTTTCTAAGCCTTCATATTGCGCGGTATAGCCGCAATAACTAGCTGTGTTGATCACCAAAGCAACCTTGCCAGAGTATTGGCAAAGGTTTTGCGGCGCATCGTCTTGCAAACGATTGAACTTATGATCGAGCAAACTAGGGCAATCCGCAGCGTAAACACTGACAGCCATAAGGCTAGTACAGGCAAATAAGCAAAACCGGCTAAGTTGGGATAAAAAAGACTGCATAGGTGTGTTTGTCATAGGTACAATACCGTTAAGTTTTAATTTAAACTGATTAGTCTATTCTAGCGCAAATTTGCAGCTTGTGGGACGGACTAATAAGGCAGAAACACTTATTAAAAAGACATATAAAAAGGCTTATTTCATGCGCAATCTTGTCCTGATACTAGGGGATCAGCTGAGTTTTTCTAACCCTGCTTTAGAGGGTTTCGATCCTTTACAAGATCGCGTGCTATTAATAGAGGCGCCCGGGGAAGCCACGGTCGTATGGTCGCATAAAGCCAGAATTACCCTGTTTTTATCAGCCATGCGCCATTTTGCTAACCAAGTAGTTGCGCGCGGTTGGACGCTGGAATATGTACAGCTAGACGATAAGCTCGCATCCGACTTCTCCCTCAGATTGGAATCGGTACTGCAACGCTGCCAACCGCTAGGTCTGCGGGTAGCGGATCCGGGCGAGTGGCGCATGCTTAAAGCGATAGAGAAAAGCTGTGAGCAAGTGGCTGTCACCTTGTATGCCATTGATGACACGCATTTCATGTGTAGTCGGGCAGAGTTTGCCACTTGGGCGGCGGGCAAAAAAGAGTTACGCATGGAGTTTTTTTATCGCGTCATGCGCAAAAAATATCTAGTCCTGATGGATAAAGGGCAGCCAGTCGGAGGAACTTGGAATTTTGATGCCGAAAACAGGAGTGCGTATCCAAAGCGTGGAGCGCAGGTTGGGCCGGGACTGATACCTGCTCCCGCTGGTTTTGCTCCGGATGACATTACCCTGGAAGTCATCGCTTTAGTGGAAAAATTTTTTCCAGATCATCCGGGAGAACTTAAAGATTTTATCTGGCCAGTTACGCGTGAGCAGGCTTTAGAAGCATTAGATATCTTTATTAAATATCGTTTATCGCAGTTTGGAACCTACCAAGATGCGATGTGGACGGATACGCCTTACGGCTGGCATTCATTATTATCAGCCGCACTGAATCTACATTTACTTGATCCTAGAGAGGTGATTGCAAGAGCTGAAGAAGCTTATCGCGATGGTCAGGCTAGCTTGGAAAATGTAGAGGGGTTTATCAGGCAAATTCTGGGCTGGCGAGAATTCATACGAGGTATGTATTGGTTAGATATGCCTGCTATGCGCGAGGCAAATCACTATGAACATCAGCGTGCCTTGCCAGCGTGGTTTTGGACTGGCGAAACACAGATGGCATGTATGCAAGATAGTTTGCGTCAAACATTGCGTTATGGTTATGCGCATCACATACAGCGCTTAATGGTGATGGGAAATTTTGCCTTACTAGCAGAACTCTCACCGCAGGCAGTAGAAGATTGGTATTTAGCGATTTATATCGACGCAGTCGAATGGGTAGAGCTACCCAACACAGCAGGAATGGCGCTACATGCCTGTGGCAGTCGATTTACCAGTAAGCCTTATATATCAAGTGGTGCTTACATCAATCGGCAGAGTAACTACTGTAACAACTGTAAATATCAACCGGCACAACGCATTGGCGAAGAGGCATGTCCATTTACAACGCTGTACTGGAATTTCATCGATCGCCACGCAGCCGAGCTCACCTCAAATCCGCGTACTGCATTGATGGCGAAAAACCTCGACAAAATTAAGCCCGACGAATTACAAGCAATTAGGCAGCGAGCGAAAGTCATGTTGGAGGATTTAGATAGTTTGTAATATCAAGTTGAAAACACGCACTTTTGTTATTGGTATAAGAGAATTGTCATATGTTGTTGGTAGAATCAACACATCAACTCACCTCGTAAATAAGCATGCCTATGTTGTATCCCGAATTATTTAGGTCTTTAGAACAAGTTCGTTGGAACATGGAAGCCGATATTCCATGGGATAAGTTTGATGCTGCGAGTCTGACGGATGAGCAGGCTCAAACCATACGCATGAATGCCATTACAGAATGGTCCGCGTTACCAGCGACTGAAATGTTTTTAAGAGATAACCGAAACGACAGTGATTTTTCTGCGTTTATGTCAGTGTGGTTTTTTGAAGAGCAAAAACATTCGCTGGTGTTAATGGAATATCTGCGACGTTTTAAACCAGAGCTAGTTCCTACTGAAGCAGAGTTAGATAACGTACGTTTTGAATTTGATCCTGCGCCGCCACTAGAAACCTTGATGATGCATTTCTGTGGTGAGATTCGACTTAATCACTGGTATCGCTGTGCATCAGAATGGCACACGGAGCCTGTTATTCGTCAGATTTATAAAATCATTAGTCAAGATGAAGCACGACATGGTGGTGCTTATCTGCGTTACATGAAAAAAGCATTAATCGAAGTAGGTGAGCCAGCACGCATAGCGTTTGCAAAGATTGGTGTGCTCATGGCATCAGCACGACGTACTGAGAAGCCCTTACATCCCACGAATTTACATGTTAATCGTGCGCTGTTTCCGAACGACACAGTACAAAGCCGCTTGCCTGATCCCGCTTGGTTAGAAGCTTGGCTAGATAAACAAATTTGTTTTGATGGCGAGTGGGAGAAAAAAGTAGTTGATCGTATCTTGCACAATCTCTCATTATTATTCGAGCGCACCTTCACGACTGTGCAGGATTTAAATCGCTATCGTAAAGAAGCGATTGCTAGAGCAGAAGCTACGACTCTAGCAGCGATATAAAAATAAGCGCATAGGGTTGACTAGCATGTGTGTCATATTGATTGTGCATGCTAGTCGTATCTTGAAATCACAACCTTAGTGATGATGTTCAGCGCCATGTTGAGCAGATTTTTCTTCTACATGCACAACTATTTTTAGTTTTCCTGCTTTTTCAAATTGTAATGTCATAGGAAATTTGTCTCCTTTATTAAGTGGCTTTTTTAAGCCTAACAACATAATGTGATAGCCCTGACCATGCTGCAATTTCACATTCGAACCCGAAGGCAATTCTAAACTTTCAACTGCACGCATTTTCATGACATCGCCTTCCATGCTCATGCTGTGAATTTCTACAGTTTCTGCTATCGGTGAATTTGCTGACAATAATTTATCAACTGCTTTACCTTTATTCATAATTTCCATAAAGGCGGCGCCATTCGTTTGGCCAGCTGCGGTTACGCGCGCAAAGGGATGATCCACTTTAAGTGAGCCAACTTGAAAGTCGTGTGCAAGAGAGAAGGCGCTGCTCAACATAAAACATGCTGCAAGAATTTTCTTAATGATCATGTCATTCCTTAGTTAAGTAAAAAAATCCAGTTGGTTTAATTGCCGCCTACAAAATCATGTTGACGCCATGCTTCATACACAATGATGGCAACTGCATTTGATAAATTTAAACTGCGATTATCCGGTTGCATGGGGAGTCGTAATCGTTGCGGCTTTGGGAACTGATTACGCAAATCGGGGTGTAGTCCTTTAGTTTCAGAGCCAAATACAAATACATCGCCAGCTTGAAATTGCGTCTTAGTATAGGTGTGAGATCCATGTGTGGTGATGGCGAATAATCGTGTTGCATCAGGCTGCGAGTGATGGATAAATGCATTCCAGTCTGTATGTACTTGCATGTTCGTGTATTCATGATAATCCAATCCAGCGCGACGCATTCTTGCGTCATCTAAAGGAAATCCTAATGGCTGAATTAAATGTAGTTGCGCTCCAGTGTTGGCACAAAGCCTTATGATATTGCCAGTGTTGGGTGGTATTTCTGGTTCAACTAAAACTACATGAAACAAGGCATGCTCCTACAAAATATATGAAAAAATTAATGCGCAATAGTGCGTGCAAAAATCAAGTTAGTCACTCTGGCTGCGCCATAGCGTTTTAAGCAAGCAGCAAATTCATTCACTGTGTGTCCTGTCGTCATGACATCATCAATGACGATAATATGTTTATTTTTTAAAACTTGTGATGCGGTTGGAATGATAAACGCTCCGCGTAAGTTATCCCTTCTTTTAGGGAAAGCGAGACTGCTTTGCGCAAGCGTATGGCGACTTCTAACGGCAAGACTGGGTATTAAGGGAAGAGATAAAAGTCTCGCTAAAGGTTTAGCAATTTCTAAAGATTGATTAAATCCTCTCTCTATAAGCCGTTCAGTTGATAAAGGAATAGCAGTCATTATGTCAGCATTTGTGCTCTGCGATTGATGCCAGGATAACGCTAACAGTTGAGCAAACAGCGGTGTCAAGGCGAGATGATGTTGAAATTTCAATGCATGAATCAAGTTGCTGTAAGGTGCGACATAATCACCTACAACGATAGTGCGATCATAACTAGGTGGTTTTGCTAAACAAGAGCCACATAAGCTAGTAGTCGCTGCCACATCTAATTTATTTGCACATATTTTGCAGCGCAGTGTTTTGTTATTTAAAAAATGATTGAGGCAACTATGACATACGCCAGTATGACTGAATCGCTCCACCTTTTTTGAGGGAGTTATAGCGCAAACACATAAAGCGCAACTGCGAGGTAAGAGTTGATCTAACCATGATTTGCAAATTAAACCTAAGTTCATAGTTCAAGAAAAGAGTGATGCAGTATGCAGAATGAAAGTCGCGTGTAAACTAGTTAGCTTATTGGTTTGTATTCAGGATAGTTAATTTCATGTCTGTGCAAGGTTTAGATTCGCAAGATACCGCTTTGCAGAGCGCACCCATTTCTTTAACAGAGGTGCGACGTTTATTTATGCGTCCTGACCGCATGCAAGAGTCGCAATTTTTGCGACGCGAAATTTCGGCGCGGATGTTTGAGCGGCTCTCTTTAATTAAGACTAATCCTAGTGCGCTGTTAGATGCCGGATGTGGTGAGGGTGATGATTTATTGTCTTTGCGTGCACGCTTTCCTCATGCGGTCATGTGTGGTGTAGACGCTTCGCAAGCCATGCTGACGTCCGCGCGCAGTCGTTCACAAGCAGCTAAGTCTTTATCTCAACGTTGGATAGCGCAATTAAGCGGTAGGAAGAATGACGGTCCAGGTAATGCGTTATTAGGGTGTGCTGACTTTGCACAATTACCCCTACGAGACGCAAGTTTCGACATGGTGTGGTCGAATCTAGCCTTGCATTGGCATCCGCAGCCAGATCGCGTGTTTACGGAATGGCGGCGCGTATTGCGCATCCACGGTTTGCTGATGTTTTCTTGTTTTGGTCCCAATACTTTTAAGCCCTTGCGGGATGTTTTTGCTGAAGTGGGGCATCAGAATACTATGCTGCCTTTTGTAGATTTACATGATTTAGGTGACATGTTGGTGGGAGCCGGTTTTGCAACGCCAGTTATGGATATGGAAATGATGAATATCACTTATTCATCAATCGAAAAACTCTTGGGAGATATACGTGCTCTTGGAGGAAATCCTTTGCGGACTAAGCGTCAAACTTTATGCGGGAAGCGGATGTGGAAGCGGGTGCGTGAGGGTTTGGAGCAATGTCGCAAACCAGATGGAAAAATTCATTTAAGTGTGGAATTGATTAACGGCCATGCTTTTCGACCAGTGCCTAAGCAAACGGCAGATGGAAGTAGCATCATCCAATTTGATGCTTTGCGTAAGTAACTGATGGATAAAAAAAATGACTGATTAGTCTACTAACCGTAACGAAAGTGTTTCCTCTTGGCGATCAATTGTCTTTTGACTTATACTTTGATAGTTAAGGGAAGTTCATTTGCAGCCCGTTCTTATGATGAGGTGTTGTGTGTTGGCGACGCGAGAGTGGATTTTGAAACAAAATTGCTCGATCTCGCCTGCTCAGCTGATTAAGGCTTACTCAGTCTTGTGTGCTGCTTCATTCATTGTGGCGAGTTACTTCACTTTTCATGGTGCATGGGTAGTGATGGTATTTGCGGTCTGTGAAATGCTGGCAGTTGCATTTGCTTTCGTTTATTTTGGAAGACATGCAAGCGACAGAGATCAGATAGCTTTAAGCGCATCAGGTCTAGTTGTAGAAATGGTGCGAGCAGAAAAAACGGAAAAGATCAGGCTAGATCCAAGCAGAACTCGAGTGGCTATGCCTAAAGTTAAGCACGGACTAATTAGTTTGGAAGCAGGAAGTGCCAAGGTAGACGTTGGTCGGTTTGTCACTGAACGTAAGCGACGTGAATTTGCAAAAGAACTGAGTGAGGAACTAGGGCATTACGCAGGTTCACCTCAGTTTTTTTAATTGGATGTTGAGTCATCCGCGATAATTTTTTATTTAGGCTTTTGAGGACACTATGAAATACGCGAAGCGCCTACTCATGATGATTGCAGCAATTTCTGGGCAATTGGTTTCGACCTCATCATTTGCTGTCAATGACATGACGGGTGGACCTGCCGTTCGTCAATTGAATTTTCAAACACCAGTGACTGAAATTGCATCCGATATTTATCAGTTGCACACACTGATGATGGTGATCTGTGTGGTCATCTTCGTTGCCGTATTTGGCGTAATGTTTTACTCCATACTTAAACATCGTAAGTCTTTGGGTCACAAAGCGGCGAGCTTTCATGAAAGCACAACTGTTGAGATCGCATGGACAGTAGTGCCATTCTTAATCGTTATTTTGATGGCGTTGCCTGCGACTAAAACCGTTGTGGCGATGAAAGACACTTCTAATGCTGATATAACGATTAAAGCTACGGGTATGCAATGGAAATGGGGCTATGACTACATCAAAGGTGAAGGTGAAGGCATTGCTTATTACTCAGCACTCTCAACTCCTCGTGATCAAATTCATGAGGGAGCGCCTAAGGGTGATAACTACTTAATAGAAGTAGATAATCCACTCGTTGTGCCAGTGAATAAAAAAATTCGTATCGTTACAACCGCGAATGATGTGATTCATGCTTGGGGTGTTCCAGCTTTGGGTGTGAAACAAGATGCGATTCCAGGTTTTGTGCGCGACACATGGTTTAAGGCTGAAAAAGTTGGCACCTATCGTGGCAATTGCTATGAGCTGTGTGGCAAAGAACATGCATTCATGCCTATCGTTGTCAATGTACTCAGCGAAGAAGATTATGCGAAATGGGTAGCAGGCAAAAAACAGGGTTCAACAGCAGGTGCAGAAGATGCAAATAAAACTCTGACTTTGGCTGAACTTAATACCAAAGGTGCTGCAGTCTATGCAGCTAACTGTGTAGCTTGTCATCAAGATAGCGGCAAGGGTGTGCCGGGCGCTTTCCCAGCATTGGATGGATCCAAAGTGGTGAATGGTCCTAAGGGTGATCAAATTGCTATGCTGTTGAATGGAAAGAATGCCATGCCTTCATGGAAAACTTTGTCTGACGCTGAAATTGCTGCGGTCATTACCTACACACGCAATCATTGGTCGAACAAAGCTGGTCAAAACATCGTGCAAGCAGCTGAAGTTCTGGCAGCGCGCAAATAACACGCATTGAATTGAAAAATCAGGAGAATCAGATGAGTACAGCTATCGATCACGCACACGGCGATCACGACGCGCACGATCATCATCCACATGGTTGGCAGCGTTGGTTGTTTGCGACTAACCATAAAGATATCGGCACTTTATATCTGTGGTTTTCGTTTGTAATGTTATTGACTGGCGGTGTTTTAGCATTAGGTATTCGTGCTGAGCTCTTCCAACCTGGCTTGCAATTATTTAAGCCAGAATTTTTTAATCAGTTAACCACGATGCATGGTTTGATCATGGTGTTCGGTGCCATCATGCCGGCCTTCGTAGGTTTTGCGAACTGGATGATTCCGCTGCAAATCGGTGCTGCGGACATGGCATTCGCACGTATGAATAACTTCTCGTTCTGGTTGTTGCCACCAGCAGCGATTTTGTTAGTTGCTTCTTTCCTGGTTCCTGGTGGTGCAACAGCAGCAGGCTGGACCTTGTATGCGCCTTTATCAACGCAAATGGGTATCGGCATGGACATGGGTATTTTCGCCATGCACATCATGGGTGCTTCATCCATTATGGGTTCGATTAACATTGTGACCACCATCTTGAACATGCGCGCACCTGGCATGACATTGATGAAGATGCCAATGTTTTGCTGGACATGGTTAATCACTGCGTACTTACTGATTGCTGTTATGCCAGTATTGGCTGGTGCAATCACTATGACACTGACTGATCGTCATTTTGGTACTTCATTCTTCAATGCTGCAGGTGGTGGTGATCCTGTGATGTATCAACATATCTTCTGGTTCTTTGGTCATCCAGAGGTATACATCATGATCTTGCCAGCGTTTGGTATTGTTTCTCAAATCATTCCTGCATTCGCTCGTAAGCCATTGTTTGGCTATGCATCCATGGTGTACGCAACCGCTTCTATCGCGATCTTGTCGTTCATCGTTTGGGCGCATCACATGTTTGCAACCGGCATGCCTGTTACTAGCCAATTGTTCTTCATGTATGCAACCATGTTGATCGCTGTGCCAACTGGTGTGAAAGTGTTTAACTGGATTGCAACCATGTGGCGCGGTTCTATGACTTTCGAAACACCGATGTTGTTTGCAGTCGGCTTCCTGTTTGTGTTCACCATGGGTGGCTTTACTGGTTTGATTTTGGCTGTCACACCAGTCGATATTCAAATGCAAGACACCTACTATGTTGTGGCGCATTTCCATTATGTTTTAGTAGCAGGTTCATTGTTCTCATTGTTTGCTGGCTTCTACTACTGGGGTCCTAAGTGGACAGGTTTCATGTACAACGAAGCACGTGGCAAATTCCACTTCTGGGCTTCGTTGATCACATTTAACGTCACCTTCTTCCCTATGCATTTCTTGGGTCTAGCTGGTATGCCACGTCGCTATGCTGACTATGCTGCGCAGTTCACTGACTTCAACATGATTGCTTCTATCGGTGCATTTGGTTTCGGTCTGTCGCAAGTTTATTTCTTGTTTGCTGTTGTGTTGCCAGCAATTCGTGGTGGTGAAAAAGCAGCCGATAAACCATGGGACGGCGCAGAAGGTTTAGAGTGGACTATTCCTAGCCCAGCTCCATTCCATACATTTGAAGTACCTCCGACTGTTAAGTAATTTTTCTGATGCCGGTGGTGTTAAGCCACCGGCAACCAAGAGCCCATGTCAGATCAAAATAAATCAAGTAATAATCTACGCACAGCACTGGTTTTGTTATCAGTAGCAGTTGTGTTTTTTATAGGCGTCATCGTTAAGCAAGGCTTGTTGCGCTGAGATGGACGCTAAGCAGCAGGCACGCAAGGAAAGGTTAGAAAAACGTAACGTTACAATGTTCGGCAAGTTGGGGTTAATTGCCATCATGATGTTTGCGTTTGGTTATGCGTTGGTTCCGCTCTATCAAAAAATTTGTGAGCTAACAGGAATCAATGTATTAGCTGTACAAGAAAGTAAAACTGTTACAGCAGTAAATTCTCAGGTCGATATAAGTCGTACGGTGACCATAGAATTTGATGCGAATTCGCAGGGGCCTTGGCATTTTCGCCCTTTGCAGTCTAGTGTGCAGGTGCATCCTGGTGAAATGGCGCAAGTGGTGTATGAGGTTGTGAATACACAGCCGCGTAGTATGCAGGCACAAGCGATTCCTAGCTATGCGCCGCAAGAAGCAGCACAGTATTTTAAAAAGCTTGAGTGCTTTTGTTTTAAGCAGCAAGTGTTAGGGCCGAGTGAAATGCGACAAATGCCGGTCAGTTTTTATGTAGATCCGGCATTACCTAAAAATGTACAGACGATAACCTTGTCCTATACATTTTTCGAAGTTGGTAGTGCAGTTAAAAAACAGGCGAGCTAGCTCGAAGGCATATGGAAGAACTGAAAGAAGCAAGTCAGCGCCCTATGTCATTTTTGGCGACAGTCAAAGCTGTGATGTGGTCTTTTTTTGGCGTACGCAAAAATAGCGCTTATGAAGAAGACACTGCAAAACTGAATCCGTTGCATGTCATTATTGCTGGAGTGATTGCTGCCATTATTTTTATAGTGACTTTGCTGTCCATAGTAAAAATGGTGGTTGCAAAATGAATTGTTTGAACACTGTAATCAGGGGATGTAGATGAGCACACAACAAGGCAAAGCGCCATATTATTTCATACCGAATCCATCGCAATGGCCGGTACTTGCTGGTTTATCCATGTTGATCACTATGGCAGGTGCTTCTGCTTGGGTGAATGGTGTTGCATGGGGTCAGCCAGTTAACCTGTTAGGTATTGTGGCGATGTTGGCTGTACTGTATTTCTGGTTCGGTGAAGCGATCTCTGAATCTGAAGGCGGCTTATACAGCGCTCGTATCGATACATCGTATCGTTGGAGCATGAGCTGGTTCATCTTCTCTGAAGTGATGTTCTTTGGTGCCTTCTTCGGTGCATTGTTCTATGCACGTAGCATCACCATGCCATGGTTAGCCGACTTAGATCACAAACTCTTGTGGCCAGATTTTGCTGCACACTGGGGCACAGGCGGTCCTGGTGGCGTTGTAGATAAATTCCAGACTATGGGTCCTTTCCCAGTACCGACAATTAACACTGCTTTATTGTTGACTTCAGGTGTAACGTTGACGATCTCGCATCATGCATTACGTGCAGGTGATCGTAGCAAAACAGCTCTCTGGCTGTTTGCAACAATTTTGTTGGGCGCAATCTTCATGGGCTTCCAAGCTTATGAATACATGCATGCTTATTCAGAATTGAACCTGAAATTAAGTTCAGGTATTTATGGTTCCACCTTCTTCATGTTGACCGGCTTTCACGGTTTCCATGTGACCATGGGTGCCATCATGTTATCCGTGGTGTTATATCGTGTAATGAAGGGTCACTTCACTGCAGACCATCATTTTGCGTTCGAAGGCGCGGCTTGGTATTGGCACTTTGTTGACGTAGTGTGGCTAGGCCTCTACGTTGTTGTGTACTGGTTGTAATTGGCAATACACAAAAAAGCCGCACTTCGGTGCGGCTTTTTTAATGGGCGAGCAAGAAACTCAGCATTAATACACAATACCTGTAGGTTGTATCCAACCTAAGCGATGCGCAATCAAAAGCAACGCAAATAACAAAATGGACAGACCCACGCGCATTGCTAAGGCATACACCGTGCGATTGCTTTGACCTTTATCGCGCATGAGAAAAAGCAGGGCAGAACCTAAGCTAGCAATAATGAGTATGAAGGCAATCGCAACAAGAATTTTCATGATAAGAATGGTGAGTTTAAAGACAACACACGACGAAGACAGTTAAGCAGGCGTCATGTTATTCAGTTTAGTACAAGGTATAAGCTAAGCAGCATACTAACCAGAGACCTATTGTAATGCGATTGTCATTTCGATTTCGATTCATACCTTTTATAGCCGCAGTCGTAGTGGCAATAATCGCGCTTTCGCTAGGGAACTGGCAAACACGACGCGCAGAGGAAAAGCAAAATCTGGCACATGAACAGGCACAACAAGCTGCATTGCCACCACTAGACATGCAGTTGATAGGAGAGAGTACAGCACCAGCGAATTTCCGCACTGTGCAAATGATGGGCTCATTTATGAAAGAGTGGCCCATCTATTTAGATAATCGACCGTATCAAGGCAAAGCAGGATTTTATTTGCTCATGCCTTTTAAGTTAAAAGAGAGTGGAAAAATTATCATCATCATGCGCGGTTGGTTACCGCGAGATATGCAGGATAGACAGAAGCTAGCAATCACTCCAACCCCAGAAGGGTTGGTGAAGTTAGAGGGAGTTATTCGATCATCAGTAGGACAGGTGATGCAGCTAGGGAGTGAGCAAGGATTGCAAGCTGGCGTGATTAGGCAAAATTTTCAAGTAGCTGAATTAAGTAAAGCAAGTGGACTTCACATAGAAAATATCATCGTTGAGCAAACCACTGAACTAAGAGATGGCTTAATAAGAGACTGGCCACAACCTAGCTTGGGTGCTGATAAGCATAAAGGTTATGCATTTCAATGGTATGGATTGGCAGTGACTGCCTTATTATTTTTTATAGCGACAGGATTAAAGCGTGCAAGCTAATCAAACACAGCCTGAAGAAAAGCCCGCTACCACGCGGAAAAATAAAATCACATTGTTGTTGGTGATTGCAGCATGTGCAGCACC